>Ga0325410_1009116_pt1 | contig 10651 bp, 10 predicted proteins | sample PopdelMetagenome_16_FD_206182 | JGI IMG/M metagenome (GOLD analysis project Ga0325410, IMG submission 206182) | Populus deltoides microbial communities from Bellville, Georgia, United States - Xylem-PdIQD-R3 | ecosystem: Host-associated > Plants > Phyllosphere > Stem > Wood/Secondary xylem...
AAAAACAAAGGAGAATTGACACTTGTGCACCATACCATGAGGATCGATTGCTCAATTATGTTTAGAAATTAAGCTGAGCTATAAAAATATTATGATGTCATTTTATCCCCTGCCACCTCCAACTGCTACCTTTGCTGTGGTAATGCTAATTAAAATATTGCCTACATTGTTTGGGCATTTCTTTCAACTTCACAAAAGAACTGACATTAAAGCCACTTTAATATTTTTAAACTAAATACCCAAACTGATCTATGTAAGAGTACCAGACCCAGCTTAAACACATACACGCAAGACTTTCTTATATGATGACTAGGTTTGCATGTATTTTACATATAGAAGAGTAGGAGTGTAATACAAGGAGTGAAAAATGACAAAAATTTCTCCTGCAACTACAAAGCACAAACAGCTGCATCCCATTATCCCACAGTAATTTTTTTGGGTATACAGGACTTGTCATCCTTCCTGAATTTCCTGATTATCTAAATCCATATTTTATACTTCAAGTATGGAATTTGCCCAACCAAAGATGTATCTCCACAGAAAAACACAATGGCTCTAATGCAAAGCACATGATAGCAATACCTCGGGATGCCATTGGAAGGCAGTCACAGGATAGCTGCGTGCTTGTACAGTGGAGACATAAACCTAAAATAGATGTTCGGAAAAGAATTAGAATTCTTCAAGTGTATAGAAAACTACACCACAAAATTATTGCATCCATTACCTGGTTATCTTCGTCTGCACTATTAGTCAGGATCTTAAAGAAACTAGATAGATGTTCATTTTCCTGAAACCGTTGTGGTGAGATGCCATACTGTTGCATTGGAAGATCAGATAAGTTAGATAAAAAGGGGAAAGCAGCCTTTCTGGTCAATGGATTAGTATTCTAATTTGAAAATAGAAGTAGAATATTAAAGATTAAGACGGCATTGATGCAACGATCATGTTCAAGGGCAGGTGGAAAAACTTAGAATTGGGAGATGTAAACATTCAAGTATCATCTCCCCAATCCTGTCTAAATTATGGAAATGCAAAACATAAATATTTCCCCAGAAAGTGGAAACTCCAGATCATACTCTCCTGGTTTCAGAATCATCGTTCTGTCTTCCACTTGAGTGATACTCATCAGCCAATATATTTTAGTTTACTTTTGAGGGACGGTTCATCAGTATAAGAGTATTAAAATATGGCCAGATAAGGAGGAAAGTCTAATTTACATTTTCCTTTTTGGCTTCAAATTTAATGAATATCAAGATATTCTTAGATCTCCAATCACGAGGAAATGGATAGGTAATGCTGGTTTATAAGACAGAACAGTGCACCAAAATAATTTTTTTTTAAAATATAGTCCTTTTTGAAGTGTAAAATGTCATATATTACAGAAATCTAAACAAAGAAACAAGAAACAGAGCATCATGAGTCTCTATTTGACCATGCAACCAAAGTCCAAAGGTACTACCAGTTTTGTGAACTCACATGATGGTTTTGCATGACTAGGCAATCTGTACTCAACTTTTTAAGCAAAACTGGAGGAAATCTGCAAAGGAATATTGATGTTAACTAGCAGTTTTTTGCTTGGTACAACTAAAAGTTTCATTTTGCCAATATCAAATATTTATAGAACTTCTATAAGAAAAACAATTCACAATAAATGTCAAAGTAGCTAGGCAAAACAGTTCCTAACATGATAACAAAAGACCTCCATTTATCCCTTGCAGATTGCATAATGCCACATATCATGCTTTGCAGTGTGCAAACTGGATAATACAATTTGACACTACATCATCTTGTAAGTATTCACTTATTCAGCACACATCCATATTGGATATTAGGTAACTATATCAAGTTAGGACATCTTCTCCATGCCAGCAACCAAGTCACACAAAAATAAAGGGTAAGCATTTGGCATGTCAAAGACAAAATTGAGATAACAGCATGTTAAGAATTAAGAAGTAAAACAAATAATGATGATCAAGGAACTATTAATTGGGATTCAGAACAGTTATCTTACATATAAGAGAATTTGAAAAACTCTTTCGTTCAGTTATTGACAGAAAAGTTAAATGGTATTTACAACAAATTCATTAATATCCTTTTGTGGCTCTATAAAGAAACTAAAAACTTGGTAAGAAAATAAAATTAAGTGCATCATGTTTGATAAATGCAAAAAATTGAGAATGTTTATACGAACTGGTATAAGAGAAATGCTTGAATTTTACCAAAGCTAACGAGATGAGGGGGGGGGGGGATTACAGCGTGTATACCTCTGAAACACAGTTCCTTCGATACTTATGTTTTCCATAAATTGAAGGGTAGAAGCCTGATCAGTTGCATTATATGTTTCCAGAATTTGATTGTCCTATTTTCAAGGAAAAATAAAAGTCATACTCATAGCATTTCTCAAGTGGGACTTGTAAGTATTTCCACTAACAAGAGTGCACTACTATTTGAAACAACTACTCAGACATTTTGACATTGATGGATGATAAAGTAAACAAAACAATTACTCAAGACATTTTTCTGGCAATAACTTTACCACCAACATCATCATTGCACTGTAAGGCCATATTTAATTTAATTATACATCTCACAGAAAAACAAAACCTAAAGTTTTACCTCCTCTCTGCATACAATCAGGTTAAGCAGCAATAGAAAACAACAGAAATAACCACCTAGAACAAGAACAATAACATTAGGAATAAAGTTTGAGACAAGTAGCTTGGCAACGCAAAACAAATACCAATCGCTGCAGAAAGGGTAACAGACTCGACAGATAGAAAAGGGGTAGAAAACCTAGAATCACCAAGCTAAATCCCAGATATCCACCAGGGCTTCCTCGAATCCAAGAGAGAAAGCGGAATCCACAGTGAAACACTGAAGGAAATCCACCGCTGTAAATTGAAACTGAAACTCTCAATTTATTGTCACTATGGCAAAAGATATACATAATGTGTGTGCTTATACAGGCACACCAAAAGTCCTGAAGAGTCCTAATCGCTATGGACTATATATTTTAAATAACAAATACATTGGTAATCCTTCTTCTCGTACGGAATCAGTCTGACAAAATGGAAAATATAGGAATAATTGGAATGGGAATGTCTGATCATTACAGGCTATATATATACATATGTTTTGGCCATATATTACCTCACTAATGATCATTGTCAGAATTTCAAAGCCTAAGCAGATGGCATACACTGGGAAATGGAAGCCTGCATCATTCCTTGCTAAAACTTCCTGCAAGTACAAGATGATTGTACTGACAACAGTTAGGGGGGGGGGGACTAAAAGTAGAAAATGGCATGTCTTCTTTTATTCTTTTTGGTGAATTCTAAACATATTGCAAACGTGGGATGCATCGTCTTGCAAAACAATTTTTTTTATTGAAATCAATTTTAGTATGGAAGGTTTGTTTGAAAAAATTACCTACCTTGAAAATTGCCTTCGCAGTGTCGAAGTACAAACCAGTTTTAGCCCAACCTCCAGTAAAGAGCACTCCATTTACCAGATTGAGCTTCTGTAATGCAACACCAAGCAAGCAAGCTTGAGTAACATTTATAAATTACTAAGATTATAAAATAATGATAACATACCCCTACACCGTGCAAGCATTGCATTCAAGCATTTTCATTTTCATTTTCATTTTCATCAACAAAGTTTCTAACTCCAAATCATTATCTCGAATAAGCAAATTCTTAACTTCAGAATTACTTAAAAGTTCTCTCAATTACAATCGTTTTAAAAAAAATTCCCTTTTCAGTTTCCACTTCACTTCCTCTCCAATCTAATCTTATCATATGATCCAACCCACTCTAAAATCAATCTCTGCACTTCTTAAAGAATCTAGATACCTCAAAAAGAATCTCTCTTGGCTCGTTATAAATCAATGGAATAACCCTAGCACCCGCTGATTCAACAAACTTCACGTACGACGCCGCAATATACGAAGCGTTCGTCGCGTTATTAAGCCTCCCGGAGGCACCGTCCCCCGGATGACTCAAAATTCCAATAACCGGACGGTAATTCAGATTTGTGTCGGGGGCCGGACACCTAGGCGCGGAAGGCGAGTCATCGGCGAGTTGACTCGGGAGGAGAATCGAAGGAGAAGTGGTAGCTGTTGCTGATCGAGCTAGGGTTAGCTCTTTAGAGAGCGAGATTAAGAAAGGGATCCAAAGGTAATTCCACATATCTGTGGAAATAGAAGAGGAGGTGGAGGTTGAGGGGAGAGAAACGGAGGTGTCGTTTTGGCGATCGGAGGCCTTGGTGGTAGGGGTAGAAGGGGAATTAGAGAGGAAGTGGGACGACATTTTGGGAAAATCGGAAGTAAAGGAAGGTAGGGTTTTTGAGAGGAGGAGGCATGCGAGAGAGGGTATTTGACATTGAAGAGAGGAGGGGGGGCGGTACTGGCGGGGATGCGAGGAGACGGTGAGAGTGGCGAAGTGAGCACGGCGAAATGGACAAAAAGGAAAGGTCAGGCAGTGATTACGCAAGGATGACAAGTGTGATTGGACAATCAGAAACCAGTTATCTGCTTCCACGTGTATATGCTGTCGTCGTCTTTATATTTAAGGGGTAAGAATGTCCATTTATTTTATTACTTTTTTTATTTAATTTGAAGGACAAAATATATAGGAAGATTCTAGGCAAAGCGTATGGCGACAGATTTTATTATTTAATTTTGTTTTTGAATTAATGTCGGCGTTCGGACAACTTATCCTATCCACAATATATATATCAAGAGATGCTCTTCTTCGCTTTAAAAGATGGGAATATGCAAACTACAAACCGAACTTCTTTCTTTGATTTTTTTGCCCAGTGTCTTTTTTGATAAAGGCCTTCTTCAAATAAAGGGTACAAAATTGTGTGAGATCGGGAGATGATACCTTGCGAGGAAAAGTAAATAAGAAAACAAATCTTTACATGGAAGTTCTTACAACAAGAGAAAGGAAGGCAAACACTCTTTCGAGCTCTTAAAAGGGATTGAACACTACAATTTATATATATTTAGATTGTTAATTATACTTAGGCTAGTGATGATAGAGATATGTTTTTTATATATTAAATAGTTTGGGAACACGGTGCAAACCGCGTTCTATAAAAATTCAATTTTTTTATTAAAAATTAATTTTTTATATGTTTTGGATCGTTTTGATGCGTTGATTTTAAAAATAAAAAATATATCATTTTAATATATTTCAACATGAAAAATACTTTAAAAAACAACTACGGCTACACTTCAAATCAGCTATAAAATAAGTTTCTTGTTTCCTAGTCCATTAGCATGTATGAACTATTTAAAGATTGAGGGGACAATGAGAGAGAGAGAGAGAGAGGTGGGTAGATCGATGAAGAAAAAACTGTGTTAGAGAGAGAGGGAAAAAAAAGAAGATGGAGAGGCAAGAGAAGAATAAAAATGTCATTCATGGGATCAACTGAATATTCAATCTCTATTATATATTCAAGTATAATATATATCTAGGCTCACCAGTCCACTCTACAGCTTGCCACCAACCATTCTTCAGCAAAAGAACGCTGTAAAACTCCACAGTCTACACCTTTATCGCAAGTGTTCAAACTATGATCAACTGGGCCAATCTCAAGTAGACGCAAAAGACTTTAATTAGCATTTTAGCCAGGCAGGAAGGATGTTCGAAGAAATGCAGCTTTGAAAGAATTATGAGCGCTGACATTTGGTTAAAAAAATTGAAGTCTCTTCTTTTCAATCATTTGGTGATTCTATAGTTAAAAGAATAATAATTAATAGTAGATCTATAATATTTAATTTAAATTTTTAGTTTAATAATTTTTTTTAAAAATCCTTTAAATATTACTGATGACTTTTCAATCCATCAATAATTTTATTTATAAAAAACAATAATTAGCAGCACATTGATAAGTGAAACAATCCTCATGGTCTTTAGAATATATTGATATACACATTCCATCAACATACTTATATATAATAAACACTGTGAACAGTATCAGAAAGAAGAAGAATAGTTCCTATAGTTTTTAGGATATATCGACAAACACATTTCGTCGATATACCCGTATGTAATGAATACCTTGAACACCAAAGAGAAAAGGAACAGTTCTCATGGTCTCTGGAATATACCGACGGATACATTCCCTCAGTAATATTGTCTATAAAAGTTATACGTCATTGTACTGTTTAATTTTTTTTTCATTTCTTATTTTTCCCACTTCAATTCCCTTGGTATATACCGAAATAATTTTCTTGTCGGTATTTGCTGATGGATACAAGTATGTAAAATTTTGTCGAAAAAAGTCATTACAAAATACTGATAGAAAAATTTCATTAGTATTTTTGTTTGTATTTGCTAATTTTCTGGTAATGAACCAAGTTGTTTTTTTGTTCTTAGAGAATGCAAATGGTGTGTGCACATGTGTGTGCGCGTGTGTCTGTATGGGTATTGTTAATCCTCTAATTTCATTTATCACCGCATAAACAATTAGGGGGTGATAAAGTCATGAAAACATCATATTGGATTTGGATTTTAAATAGCTGCATCTTGAGTTTAATGTGTATAGGCTTTATCTCTAGACTTGATATTCCTTACAAAAACAAGTTTTTATTATAATAGGAACCCTCTAATATTTAAGTCAATAACTTATTAGAGGGAAGGAAAGTTGTTTACTTGATGAACCAATATATTTAAATAGCTGCGTCTTGAGCTAAAGATAATGAATATTATGATGAACTTGTTCTCTTGAATGGATTTGGTAGAATTGTCATTGTTTACTTGATAAACCAATATATTTATACCCCTCGATCACTTAGAGTGTGTTTGGTATTGCGGTAACTGTTGTGATTTAAAAAAAGTTGGTTTATAAAAAGTACTTTTAGTTGTGGTTGGTTTGAAAAAATAGGTATTTGGTTAAAACTGTGGTTGAAATTGAGGTTGAAGAAAAAGTAGTTTAATGTGTTTGGTTAAGAATGTTTTTGAAATTGAGGTTATAAAATAATTTTAAAAAATATAAATTAATATTGATGATTTTTAATTTAAATATTGTGGATTTAACTATTGCGGTAACATTATGAAATAAATCATACTTTATATAAAAAAAATTTATTGTTCTATTAAACTATCTACAATTCCATTACGTACAAAATTTATCTGACAATAACTACAGTTTCCATAATTTTTTAGCGTGTAATAAAATTAAATAAAATATTACCATGTATAAAATTCACGCTAAACTAGTTTTTTTTTTAAAATTAACAAAAAAAAACTTAACACACTTAATAAAAAAAAACCCGCAGTGCAAGTGAACAGTGCAAGAGAATTGCACTGTTCACTATTTTTAACATGAACAGTGCAATTTCTTGCACTGTTCACTGTTCACTATTTTTAAAATGAACAGTGCAATTTCTTGCACTATTCATGTTAATTGCACTGTTCATTGAACAGTGCAATTACGTGAACAGTACAAAAAAAGCAAGCAATTCTTGCTTTGCAAATACTGCGTTTCCAACGCAGAAAAAAGATGGGACCCAGTGAACAGTATAACATAATTTTTTGTAACCAAACAGCTGCAACTGCGTTTTAAAAAAAACGCAGCCGCAGCCGCAGAGCCAAACGGGCTCTTAATCTTACCTCATGGAGAATAAAGTAATAATTAAGAATAATTGATTTTCTTGGTAAGTAACTTGAAAAGTTGAGTCATTGGTTATTGTTTATTTATATGCCATTGATGGAAATGTTAGCACTCACACTACCAAAAACTTGATAAATATAGATGGAAATATCGAAGGAATATTTATGTCAAAAATTTACTGACGGATTTTACCACTGACAATATTCCCTCGGTATATACCGAGGGAATTACAGCGGGAAACAAAATAACTAAAACAAAGCAAAAAAAACATTTACGTGATGATTTTACCAATGAAATTACTCACGGAATAAGGAATTACAGTGGGAAACAAAATAATTAAAACAAAGCAAAAAAAACATTTACGTGATGATTTTACCAATGAAATTACCCACGGAATAAATTCCATCAGTAAAACCATTGGTAAACTATGAACATTGTTCATCATGTCAATTACAAAAGGAATCACCAACAAAATTTTCCAGAGAATTCTGGAACTGTTCATTTTCTAATTGCACTGTTAATTATTGTTTTTTACAGACAAAATTACCGACAGATTGAAAAATCATCGGTGTTATTTGGCGGTTTTCTGAAAAATTTAGATTAAAGTAAAAATTTAAATTAAATATTACAGATGGAATCACCAATGGATTGAAAAGTCGTCGGTGACATTTGGTGGTTTCTGAAAATTTTTTATTAAATTAAAAATTTAAATTAAATATTACAGACGAAATCACCGACAGAATGAATAAAAATATTAATATTTAATTATCCATCGGTAAAACGCCCCAATAAATAGTCTAGAATCCCTAATTTCACAACAAATTCGTCTCCTTTCTTCTTCTTCTTCTTTCTCATATGTAAAAAACATCAATATCCATTTCTTTTTCTTCTCTTCTCTCCTAAACTCCTTCTCTTTTCCTCCATGCTCAGGTATGTCTTCTTCTTCTTTCTTCTTTTTTCTTCTCAATTTTTTTTTAATTAGTATATACTTTATGAATTTGTTTTTTCTCTTCTTAACTTCACTTGCAACTACATTAAAGTAAAAATTTTTTCTTTTTTTTCTTTCACTATATTTCTTTTTTTCTTTTATTTTTAATTTTTTTTGTTATTAATAATTGTATGAATGTTGTTGTAGGATTTGTTTTTCACATGAGATCAATTTTTAGTTGATTTATTTATAGGATTTTTAATTTTTTTTCATATGAATTTTTTTAGTTGAATTTATTTGTTGCAAATTTGTTTGAGTTGATTTTATTCTTCCTTTTTCCAAGCATTTTGAGTATTACAGAGTGTTGATTTATCTTAATGAAATTATTTTATAGTTTTGTAAAATAGATTTTTTAAAAAATATTTTTAAATAATTACCAACGGAATTACATACAGTATTTTGCCAAGGAAAATACCGACGGAATGAAGTGGGTAATTTCTTTTTTTGCTCGTTTTTTCCGTCAGTAAATCCATCAGTAATAATATTTTTTTTATTACCAACGGACTTACCGACAGATAAAAAATTACCGACGCAAGATTCATTGACGTAGTATTTTCATCGGTGATTTCGCTGGTAAATTAATTACCAATAGAATAATAATATAAATACCGATAAAAAATTCCGTCGATAAATCTAAAGATTGTGATAGTGTCAATGATAATTGGTACGTGAGATTGACGCCCTTTAAGGAGACAGGTTAGCGGGAAAGCCAATAACAAGGAAGTAGGATTCCTTTTGAGGAGACATGTTGATAGGAGATAACCATTTATCAGCGAGAAACGTAGGAGAAGATAAGCATTCTATTGATAATTTAGGTGCAAGCATAGGACAATATGTCCCCAAGGGGCGTAGCGTGATGGTAAAGGGTTTGAGATCTGCACAGCAGGTCTCGAGTTCGAGTCAGGGCGTGCACCTCTTGTAAGAGCCTGGGACAGCCGGGGTTTTACTCCCTCACCTGGGCCCACAAAGTGCGCTTTCCGGGGGGTGAGGTTTCCTCGAATAAAAAAAAAATATGGTGTTGTATTGACTTTGTTTGGACCGGCAATTAACTCTGCATTGTGATCATATGTACTAATTGCTGGGTTTCCTAAAAAATTTCACACGAGGAATTAGTTCTAAAGTGGTTGGGATGAGGTTGAGGGACAAGTGTTTAAGGAGGATAACAATAGCTTGGGCTACAATGACTTTCAAATTTTCTTCAGAGACTATATAGATATAAAAAAGATCACACAAATAATTTAATAGATTGTTGAGGATGTGGTCTCTGCATGCACAATCATTCATATTCATCTCGTTTCTTACTCTTTGTCTTCATCTGATCACTGTCTTTAAATCCTGATGAGAAGAAAAGGTGAACGATTGAAAGGTAGCTCCACCTGCATTATATAAAAAATAAAGCTTGGCAATCATGCCTAGCATTTACGAGCCCACGAGAAGAACATGTCGCCTTTTGCATTATTTGTGAGGGACCTCACACACACTTTATGGAGTCAAGTCACACCCACCCACCCACCCAGACATATATATATATAATAGTAGAGGCATGTTAAAGGCTTGGGTTATAGTCTGAATGAAGATTTTATTAATATTTTTTGATTAGTTTTATATAAAAATAATTTGTAATTCTTGAATGAGTTATCAAAAAAATTCTGAAAATTTACTTGGAATCTTCTAATTGATGCTTTAGCTTGGGTTAAAATTTCAGATTCTTTGGAGAAATTCAGAAATTTGATAAAAAATCATAATTTGACTAGTTTTATGTTATTGGATGTAATTTTCAATTCAACCATCAGATTGAGCTGAAATTTTACGAGGGATCTTAAAATATATTGAATAAAATCTGGTTAAAATTTTAGGATGAATGGAGCTTGATAGTTCTAACAAAAAAAAGTACCGTTGTAAACACCCAAAGGAATATATATATATATTTAGAGAGAGAGAAATGATGATGAATGCAGTTTTCGCTGCCGATGCAGAAATCGGCAGCGACGCAGTTTTCGCTGCCGATTCTGGACTGGGCAGCGATGCAGTTTTCGCTGC
>Ga0325410_1009117_pt1 | contig 10650 bp, 7 predicted proteins | sample PopdelMetagenome_16_FD_206182 | JGI IMG/M metagenome (GOLD analysis project Ga0325410, IMG submission 206182) | Populus deltoides microbial communities from Bellville, Georgia, United States - Xylem-PdIQD-R3 | ecosystem: Host-associated > Plants > Phyllosphere > Stem > Wood/Secondary xylem...
AATTATTATATTAAACATGGTTACAATAGTAAAGGGATGAATCAATCACTTTTAAGACTAAAGGGATTATATAATTTATGTCACAAAACTAGAGGGACTAATTTATAACTTACTCTACGACCAACCGCCTCTGTTGCTTATAAAGCCAAGCCATCGCCCGCCAATTTAGATCACTAATAGCTTTCATTTTCCAAAGAACTCAAAGCACTCTCTCTGTCTTCGCTTGGTAATCTTTTCTTCTTGTCTAAGGTTTGCTTTTCTCTAGGGTTTTCTTGTTATTGTTAGGTTTTCTTTTCTTTTCTCTGTTTGCTTATTATTATTGCTGTTGATTTCTTGCAAAGTAAGTAATAAACATGGCTGCAACACTAATAACAAGGAAAGATCATCATCGCCCTAGGGCAGTGCCTAATCTGCACAATCCAGTTCTTGATTGTGAAAAGAGATCAAGAACAAGTTACATGGCACAGCAGCAACAAGGTGGAGACTATTATCATCGTAATCAACTAGGGCTTCAAGCCAAGAAACCAAGGGTTGATCGTTTTAATAATAATGGGGCTGTCAATTTCGCTCCAAAGATTCAATCTTTTCCGCAGTTTGAGGGCAAGAAGGTGGAGATAGCCCGTAAGCCAGAGTTGGGTAATAATGGGGTTTTGACACCAAAGTTCCGGCCTTTGCCACAACTTCAAGATCAGAAAGCAGAGGGGAATAATGGGTTTTTTATGCCAAGTTTGCAAGCTTGGAAGCCTGAGGGTAATAATTTTGTGGTTTCAAGGCCGTATCCTCCACTTTCGCAGCAATTTCAAGGCAAGAAGCTAGGGTTTTATAATGGGTTTTCAGTGCCAAATTATCAAGTTTCTCGACATTTTCAAGACAGTCGTTTGAAGGTTGATAATGGGGTTTTCAATCCAAATCATCCAGCTATGCAGCAGGATCAAGAGAAGAAGTCAGAGGTTAACAAGGGGGGTTTTATGCCGAACCTTAATTTGTATAGTTCAAAGTCACTAGAAGGCCCTTTGTATTCAATGCCAAATCCTGCCATTGTAAAGCCCATGTTGAATCAAAATGTAACTAACATGTGTTTGCTGAATTCACAATCACATAGTTCTCTTGCGTCTTCTGGTTTGTCAACAAACTCTTCTTTTGTGCTTTCTAATTCTTTGAATGATGATGTTAAAAATATGTATATTAATTCAGCTCCACTGCATTCTGGTTTCTTAACAAATTCTGTGTTGTGTAATAATGCAGTTAATAAAAATGGGGGTTTCACTCCAAATCCCCCAGTTATGCAGCTTAATTTGGTGAATCTGAGCGCTACAAACATGCCTTTGAATTCACAGGCTCAAGTAGCCTCTTGCTATTCTGATTTGCTAACCACTTTGGTTGGCAATGGAATAGTTTCTTTGGCTAAACATGAAGTCCAAAGTAATAATGCAAATAGTTGCAAATTCAATTGTGCACCAAAGTTGCTGGAAACCAGCAACCAACTTGTGGCTAATGGATGTCCTGGTTTGAGAAATTCACTCATGAGTTCCTTGATTAAAAAGGAAGATGATTTTAGGGGTGTTGTTGTATTTGATGCAAACCAACTTAAGGTGAGGCATGAATCGGTGATTAGATCCTTGTATGCTGATATGCCAAGACAATGCTCCACATGTGGAATCAGATTCAAGTTCCAAGAAGATCATAGCAAGCATATGGATTGGCATGTGATTAAAAGCCGGACAATCAAGATATCTAAGCAGAGAAGCATTTCTCGTATGTGGTTGGATGGTGTAGATATGTGGCTGGCTGCTAGGGCAGATATTGCTGCAGTTCCTGGATTTGCAAAAGCTGATGCTCCTGTAGAGAAGGAAAAAGAAGAAGATTGGATGAGTTCCACTGATGAAAACAAAGTATGTGCCTTGTGTCGAGAACCATTTGAAGAATTCTACAGCCACGAGGCTGATGACTGGATATTCAGAGGAGCTGTCTACCTGAACGCGGAAAAGAAATCAGCAGCTGAAAGCATGGATAGGAGTCGATTAGGTCCTGCTGTGCATGCCAAGTGCAGGCCAGCGTCCAAGTAGTAATGCTAGTAGTCAAATTTGGGTAATGCAATTTGTAAACTCCATTCTATCTTGATGTATTAACCATATGCTAGTGAAGGTCAAGCAAATATTGTACATGTTACTCTCTTCACTGGAGTAGACATGCACAAATGTTCTGTTAATATATCATTGTAATGACAAATTCTCTTCATAAAATTCATCAACTTTTGTGTCAAATTTTATCCTTGCATCAGTGTTATATTTCTTCTAAATTTATATTTTTACATTTCAACAGTGGCAATTCAATGTCAAGGCAGGTTAAATTACTGTTATATTCAGCACATTGACATCAGTAAGCAGTACAAACTACAAACACACCCAAAATTACTGGAATTATTAAGCACATAAACTGTAAAAGAAGTATTGAATGAACGTATCAATGTGCATATATTAGATTGTCTTATTTCAACTTGAGATTTGAAGAGTAATGGTTTTAAGGACAAAACAGGAGTAAAAAGTTGGCTAAACACTTAAACTACATTCTATTAAAAACGAAAAACGAGGAGAGCTTCAAATACGGGAGACTCATCTAGGTCATAAGGAAAAGCATCTCAATAAATGGCAGTAGCTCAAAAAATCTTCATTCGTGCAAATGGATTTCCATAGTTGCCTTCAAGTATCAACACATCTTCAAATGGACATCTTCAAATAGACCTGGTTCCTCCAATCCTGAATAACATATAAAATACCGGCTAGCTGCTCCAGTTGACCTAGATTCTCAGCCTTGAATAAAGAATCCTTGGCTGCACAATCCTTTGAAGATCTGTTCTAGAAAGCTGCGTGAAATCAATGTCGACCAAACCTTTTTCCAGATTAGGCCAGATTGAAGAAGGGGAAGCTCTCTCATGTTTATCAAATCACCATGAGTTCTGTTTGCTTCAACTAAAAAATCGCTAGCTACAGTGTAGAACAAGTTTACATGAAAGGATATCAGTGAAGGAGCATGTAGGATCACAAATAACTCAAAATGGTGATGAAGAAAAATCAAGTACAACGTGAAGTCCAGCGAAGATGATGACAACACCATCTGAAATCATTTTATTTCAACTTTTTTTTTCCCGTTTCCCCTGAACTAGTAAAGCAGGGCTCAACATCTATTTTAACATCTATCTCACAAGCAAATTTGATCATGGCACAATCTTGTGTCTGCGGCGAGGAATTTCTCGTCTAACATACATTTTCTTGCTCTCATCCAGTGGCCAGCTGGGCCCATCAGGCAAGCTCACAGACTTCCAGCCACCACCACCACTCCTCCCTTTTCCCCCCAGTTTCTCCACTGTGAACTTCCAACCCTCAGAAGGACGCCGCTGCTATACTTGTGGAATTTCACCTGTCCTGCCATCTGCACAAAGGAAAACCATATATCATCTGGATAATCTGCATGGATTTAATGAAACTTTTAGTTGCTTTCCAACACAAAATTGAATAACATGCTTGCAATTTGATGAGCAGGCATAGGCATACGGAAAGGAATAAATCCAATGGATTGCCTATGCCAATCCTTAAAGCTAACACCAATGCTGATGCCATTTGCATCCGTGATTAGTTTGGATGAGTCAAAATAGCACTGCATTAAGGAAAATAGATTCATCCTATCCCTGAAGATTCCTTGGTTGCTCTTCTACCATGCTGCAGGAATCTCTCACTCTCTCTCATATAAGTGGACAAACCGCTGTCCCTGATATTTGCTTTGTCAACAAGACCAAACTATCCAAAGTTTCTGAAAATCCTTAGTCTCAAAGATTAGACAGCAGTTAAAAAAGATAAATGATGAAATCAACAGGGATACGAGTCCATAAACTTCCCAAGTGATAGCTATCCTTTTACCAATGCCATATTGCTTTTCAGTTACCACCTTCTCTAGTCAGCGTGACTTTCATTTCCAATTTCATACCCAGAGGCCAGAGTACATCAGACCTTGTTCTCACCCGAATCTACACGCGCGCGCGCATGCATGCATAACTGACATTTGTTGTGCAGTTCTACTGTTTTTTTTCCTGATTAAACGCAAGAAGCACATGGGATATACTTTCATTTTGTTGAAGTTCATTTTCTGAACATATTCTTGATAAAGCATCTCATCCTCCTTGGATATCTCATAGTGGACTCCATCTAGATCTTTGATGGTACCACAACAGCCCTCTGGCATCACTTTGAAATCAGGCTTACAGGGAAGCTATATGAAAGTCTCGGTCATGAGAATTGAAAAATCTGCAAAAGAATAGTTAGACTTCTATGAGCCATACAAGTCTATTGCTTTAGCAGACATGATTTGTTTGATACCTGACATGCTTCCATACATTCAGTCCAAATCACATATCTGTACCTTGATCACTGCCTGTGGGTGTATAATGTCAACTATACTAGGAATGAGAATGGTTACTTATATACAAAGCAAACACAGTTTATAAGAAAAGAAAGAAATCTGATAGTTTTATTGCAAACAAAGAGTTACAGGAAATAAGAAACAAGTACCTCACCACTCCAGGGAATCACTCCCATATTGGAATCACACCAATTACAAAGAGGTTTTCATTACAGCATAACCTACTGGAACTACTAATTTTCAATAAATAGTTTTACAATTAACAGTTACTAAATAACTAGACTTGTAACTGCTAATGCTAATAACTGACATATAAGAACAATATCAGTTATTACTGCCACTTGGATGATAATCCAATAAGATTGACATCAATTATTGGATACCAACTGCCCTCTCTTTCCAACACAAGTGGCTGGAACTTTAGCTTGCACAGAGTACTTCACTCCACTGGAATTTGACTCGGCAAAATCCTTAGCTTTATCACCCCTGTTCCCATTGTTAGACTCAATCGATTCTCTCTGTTTATTCTGCTTCGAGTGCTGCTGTTTTGATCACCAGAATTTGCATCAGTGTATCCATGGACAAACATAAAATAAATCCATGCACGGTATAGAGACACCATGTTCTATCCACATAAGTAGGCACCATGATCAATCACGAGCACACAAGTTTGTTTCCATATGAAGCCCATGCTCACATGCATCCAACACATATCACACAGGTATAGCCAATAACATAATATAACTTTCTGTGGATGTAATCATCGACAAACAAATATACATGCACATGCACAAGCACAGTATAGGGACACTATGTACCTTCTACCATAAGTAGGCATCCATGATCACCACAACTCAAAAAACCTCACATAGTTCCTCACCATCATTAACCAGTAACACCTGAAAAGAGAGGCACTAGCTGTGAGGGACAAGTTTTCTCTCAGGATGCTATCACCAGCAGAAAGAAGGAAAGCAGTGCATTTCTTTACTCAAAATGAGGGAAGTTGATCAAAATCCCTCTTGGTGCAGCATAAACTGATGTTATTCTGGAACTTAATCTTTCTTACATTAACGACGCTCGAATGAAGGTGAACAAGGATAAAAGATCATTGCATATCCAAGCAACAATCCTCTATACACAAGGTAGAATTTTTAAAGCTAAAGACAGCAAGGCAATAACTATAATTCCTTTCTGCAGAACAAGACAACTGGGACTGATTCAAGACTTTAATCATCAGATACTCATCGACCAAAAACATTTGTGCTAACCAGAAAGATCCAGTTTTAATTCAAGTGTACTATTATATTTACTCCTAACCAAGTAAGACATTTGAGATATACAAAACATATCCAGACTAGCAAATTGAAGCAAGACCTGCTAGGTTGGATCATATAGTTTTGATGGAAGAAAGAGTTAACATGGAACGCACGAAATCATAAAAAAAAAAAAAAAAACAATAATAATTTGTGACTATTTCTTTGGTTGGTTTTTTGTAAAGGAGTGATGCCTAGAGATCTATAGTCTAGTTCTTTGTTATGGGCAAATTCTAGCTCGGGTTCAAGACAGTGAAACTTTTATTACAGGTTGAAATAATCATGTGCCCCATAAAGTGACTAAACACAAAAACAGAGATAATTAATATACACAAGTCCATCATCATCTCACACTTTCAATAATTTGCCAAAACATGGAAGTAGATCAGACATTCGACACAGACGGGTATATTCTCAAGTCTCAACAATCTATATCTTACTCTGGGAAGTTATCAAGCAAAAGTTTGGTAGAAACATCCAAAGGATGACCACGCTTCTCCTCCTCTTTCTCCTCAATCTCTTTCAACCAAAGAATTGCCTGCACCCTTTGCCTCATAATACTGTAATCCTTAGCAAGCTTGTCAACAGTGTAAACTTCAGGAATCTCCTAATGCAACCGATACATCTCTTACTTCTCCGAGTCCTTCAAGTAAGAACCTCTTGCACCAGGCTCCCTTATTTGCTTCATCAACACACTAAGTTCGTCAATCCTCCTATCCCGTCCTTTCAAAATGGCCTCACTCTTTTTATTCTCAGCCTCCAATTCATGTATCCTATCTTCAATCTCTTGCAAATCATAGGCCAAAGCATATTAAGACGCATCTATTGTTCTTCCATCTCCATCATCTTTCCCACTATCAGTACTAGAACTAGTAGTCCTTTGACTCACCGATGCCACTCCATCAAAATGATCCTTAGTCAATCCAGTTGACCATGACGAAGCAGAGTCCCAACCCAGATCATCACTCTCCCTACCAGACTCACCAAAAGATCCACCAACTGCACTATCACAATCATCTTCACTGTCACTTCCTCCTGAATTCACTGAGATGAACCTAGACCCAATCACTTGATAAGTATCAATCCCATTTGTTAAAGCAACCCCTTTGGCATTTGCAAAAGTGATGAGAATCATCAAGTAGCGAACATGATAATTAGAGGTGTCAATTAGGCTTATGAAAAGGTGAAGAAGCAAGAAAATTAAAAAAGTATTTAATGTGCTAGTTCAAAATATTTAAACCAAATCACATATCATCATCAAGATGAGTTCAAGAAATGATCATGGTTTAATCATAAAAAAAGAGTTGGGAAAGCCTAATAGCTTGCAAATTAGCAAGAAATCTTGGTAACGTGCAAATTAAACTAGGAGAAGCGGTCTTGAACATTTTTTTTATGCATAATTTTATGTAAATAAATATAATTTTTAATTTGATTGTTTGATACAACTAAATTTTTATCAAAAAATTCTAAAGATTTTATTTGCTATAAAGTTAAAATTTCATAACAATCAAAGTTTATGAAAGTCTCATGATAAATCCTAAAAACTATTGTATAGGAATTATTTTTCCAATTGGTTTAGAATTCATTTTATTATTTTATTTAGAATTTTTTTTGTTATTTTTTAAAACATTTTACCTAATATAAATAAAATTATTTAACTTGTACTTAGAATGATTGTTTATTATTCAAAAATAATATTTTGTGTGTAGAGAGATTGTTCTTGCTCTTAATTCATCAAACTTTTTAATATTTATTAAAAATTAACTGTTTTTATGGTGTTCTTAGAGTATCTCTAATGGCAAAAACCATTTGTGTGTACTTTAATGGAAAAAAATTATTTTAACAACCCATTTGTATTTTAATATATTTAATATTAATAGTTTTACCTAGTTGTAAGTTTAAGATATGACTTGAATATGTATCCAAAATATTCAATCAACTTACAAGTCATCATGTTGATTTATAATTTTTTTTCTTGGATTTAGTAAGATAAAAAAAATATTTTTTTTATTTTCGATCCATTAGGTTAATTTAGTTTACTAATTTTTGTTTGGATCAATTACTTGTTTGATTTAATTAAATTTCTTATTTATTTTAAATATTATAATTTTTAGGTTTTTCTAGACTAGATTGGGTTTGATAACCATGTTATGTGTATAAAAGTTAATGTTTTTTCATTAAAATTTGTGAATTTTTTGAAAAAGAAATACTTTTGGAAACTCAATTGAGAAAAAAAAAAAAAAAAACCCTGTAGGGACTCAATCAAGAAAACGTCCATAGTTAGAAGACTTGTTTAGGGTTCGCCCTTAAAAAATTGGATCCGGGTAATAAAAAAGGGAAGGGCTCAGTTGACCCGGAAATAACAGACAAATCGGGTCGGGTTGAGTGTCTTAAAAAAGGTAAGTTTTTTAGGCTACGCTTTATCCACCACCAACAACAACCACAGTTACAATCACAGAGTCAGAGAGAGTTTTCTACTTGAGTGACCTGAAAAAAAAAGAAAAAAGAAAATAAAATAAAGGGTCTGATTTAGGGTTTCTCATCAAGAAAGCTCTCTCCTTTCCTAGACCAAATCGATCCATTTCTAAAAAGGATTTGATTTTTATGTGTTTTTTCTTGTGGGGCGGCTTGAATCACTAGATTTTGTTACATGGGTTCGTCATTTTCAGGTGGGTCACTTTTATTTTCTGTTTATTTCCTTAAAGTTGTGAACTTTACGTGTTTGGTTTCTGAGAAAATAGAAGTCGGGGTCTTAGATTTTGCTTTCTTGTGGTTTATAGGACTGTTTTTAGCTTGATTTAGTGTGTGGTTGTTTTTCAATTTTTTTTTGGGTTAAGAAATGTTTGATTCTTCTCTTTGGTAGCTGAGAAAATTGAAATAAAAAAGTACAGGAGTTAAGATGTTGACCCTTGAGTTCCTTTTTTTTTTTTTTAATAAGCTTGATGGGTTTTTCTTATTTTTTTAGGATAAGAACTTGTGGGTTGTTAAGCCTTTTTTCATTTTAGCTAATATTTTTTTTTAAAAGTAATTTAGACCATAGAAGTGGAAATTTTAGCTTTGATCTTGCATTTGTTTCAGCAAAGGCTTACTTAGCTGAGGTGGTGAAACTGTCTAGCTGAATCAAAAAGACATTTTCATTTTTTGGCAACTAAAATCTGATGGTATTGTTTAGCTGAAGTAACGAGATGATTTTGCTCACACACGTTGAATAATTGAAAATATAGTATGTACTAGGACCAGTAGTGTAGTGAAATACATTATGTACTGGAACCAATCGTGTAGATTAAGTTTGATTCCATGTATAATAAACCTAATAGTTAGATTGTGAGGTTAAATGCTCTGTAGATATAATAAGTTTGTGGTTGAAGCCTAAGATCATTTCTTTGGTATTGAACTAAGCAAATAAGGGATTCTTTTAATTGCACAATTTAGGAGCTTTATGCTTCCTTAGCAAGCTAATAATTGTCATAATTTAGTATGGTTCGAGTAGGTTGATATGTTTCTGAATTTTTTTAGTCTCAAGCTACTCAGCATATGGAAAAAACATGCATCCAGCTTGGTTGCTCCTTAATATGCAGTGGTATGTGTGGAGTGTGTCCTTAGCTAGTCTTAATTGTTCGGCTTTATTTTTTAATTTATGCTGTTCAATCTTGTACTTTGTACAGGTATTCTTGCTTGCTGCATCATCGTGAACAAGTTTAGGGTTATGATTTAGTGCTGTAGGGTTTTCCTTTTCCAAAATTCAATGGTGCCGGAAGGCTAGTGAAATATGGAGGGTTTCCAGACTATCAGTTGTCTAAAGGGTAAGCCATTATAAGTAGATGAATTCTTCAAATTTTCTTTCTATAGAGAAAGATGAGTGTGTTGATGCTGATAGCTGTCTGATGACTGGTTGCAGGTTCACTAGGCCATCAGTTCTTGTTATTTATTGTTTGGTTATCCAGTTTCCAAGTAGCTGTGGCACTGCAGACCCTGCTTGAGCCTAATCATGTTTCGTCTACATCTGAGCTAGGCACTCCACCTATTTCTGGACTTTTTGGACCTATTGAAATATCACCTTCTGTCTTCCCACGCTACCCTTATCCTGGTGAGAATTTAGCTCCTATGTACCCAACTTTCCCCACCACGTATGAGCCAAATTTAACCGGGAAATGCCCTGTAAATTTCACTGCTATGTCAAATGTCATAGACAGAACCGCATCTGATTGCTCTCAACCCTTGGCAGCTCTTGTAGGAAATGTAATATGCTGTCCACAGCTTGGTAGTTTGCTCCACATTTTCCAGGGTTATTTTAGTGGCAACTCTGATAAGTTGGTTTTGCAGAATGCAGTGGCTGATGATTGTTTTTCAGATATCATTAGTATACTAGCAAGCAGAGGGGCCAATATCACTATACCTACACTTTGCTCTGTTAAATCGTTAAATCTTACTGGTGGGTTGTGTCCTGTGAAGGATGTTGTTAACTTTGAGAAAATAGTAAATACAAGCAAATTACTGGAAGCCTGCAGTACTGTCGATCCTCTTAAAGAGTGTTGTAGACCAATTTGCCAATCTGCAATCATAGAAGCTGCTCTTGAGATTTCTGGGACACAATTGACAATCAATGATAATAGAGATTTGGTGACCGTGCCTAATCATAATGATCCTCTTAGTGATTGCAAAGGGGTGGTATTTTCATATATCTCTAGGAAGCTATCGGCAGATGCTGCAAATAGTGCATTCCGGATATTATCTGCCTGCAAAGTTAACAAGGGTACAGTAGTAATGATTTTCCTCCTTTATGAACTCTTCCTCAGTTTTTGCTGGACTGAATTTTATAAATGCAATGCCAATGTCACATCAATAATTTCCTGTGCATATATTGCATCTTCTGTGAGGTTCTCCTGTGTTTTGGAACTTTTCATGATGGAATGATGCGATAGTT
>Ga0325410_1009118_pt1 | contig 10648 bp, 7 predicted proteins | sample PopdelMetagenome_16_FD_206182 | JGI IMG/M metagenome (GOLD analysis project Ga0325410, IMG submission 206182) | Populus deltoides microbial communities from Bellville, Georgia, United States - Xylem-PdIQD-R3 | ecosystem: Host-associated > Plants > Phyllosphere > Stem > Wood/Secondary xylem...
TAAAAAACAACATTTAATTACCACATCTCCAAACATGAACTCCCCCTCTTAAACAAGGAAAAAAACAAGACAAGTTAGATTTCACATCATCTAGTTGTAAGATATGTTCAAAGAGAAAAATATCCAGAGTTTTCTTTCTATTTGATCAGTAAAAATGGGAATTGTTTGATTGTATTTACAAAGTTTTAAGTTTTTTATTTAATTTTTTAATATCATAGATAGTTTTCTAAGAAAAACAAATCATCATTTGATGCTGTCGGTGACCTAATACCAAAGCATGATTGCTCTGCTTGCATAATTGCCTTGGCATCCTTGTTAGATATGAACAACACATGGTGATAACAGCAACAGTCAATCACTCAATTAAGAACCCAACTACCAATTTGAATTTAAATTTAAATTTAAATCAAGGAATTTAAATCTATGCTCTATTTTATAAATTAAAAAAAATTAAATGAGGGATCACAGTGTAATAAATTAATCTCTCAATGGTAGTTGCAATGTCCCATGAAATGCAGAAGTATAAGCAATCAAGTGTCTAACTGATCCCAATTTATTTTATTTTATTTTATTTTATTTTATTTTAAAGGGTGGTTGGTTGTGGCAGAGGGTGAAATCAGAGGCCCATGATCTCTTGTTGATAAAACAATCTTAGTTGCCGAAATTCATGTGCAATCACCATGGAAATTCCAAACATTTATGAGGAAGGAAGGTCGTCTTGGTGGGACCAATGTCATAGATTGTCTACAAAACTCCACTCTGCCCGACTAGCTTCATCTTGTTGACTAGTTTACAATGACATCACTAATTATCAATTTATTTATAATATAAAAACATTAAAAGTATTATAAAACACTAAGCAAACATAATTTAATTTTTTTTTCTCAAGTTAAAAACATTTTTAAAACATACTAAAAAAATAAAAAAATTTATTCTTCCAAACACACCCTTTTAATGGCCCCACGAAGAAAAACCATGATATAAACATACTAGTTTACAATGACATCACAAGCATAGTTTAGAATCGAAGTTGATCTAATTTACAAGTTATTAGGGTTTGTTATATTTTTTTAAATTAAAATAGTGTTGAATAATTAATTTTTTTAATAAATAAATAAATAAATTAATAATCAAGTTTTGACCGGCTAGATCTGGACCGATTAAGTTACCCATGTCAATTTAAATTTTTAACCCGGTCTTGTCTTTAATTGACCGGTCAAACAATGATCACAAGCCCTTGGAATGAGATATTCCACAAAGTTAGAAAAACACAGTACAATATACCACGTTACAGATTAAAATGTTCCGATTCCTTGGCCGGGCAATCTCCAATCGGGGTTTAGTTACCGTTTAGAAACATGGCTATGACTGTGTTTTTAAAAAATTTAAATTTTTTTTTGGTAAAATTTAATATAGTTTGTACGTTTTGGATCGTTTTGATGTGCTGATGTTAAAAATAATTTTTAAAAAATGAAAAAACATCATCGGCATGCATTTTGACACGAAAAATTATTTGAAAAACACCTACAACCATACTATCAAACACGCTCTAATATTCATGAATAAAACTGGAAACTAAAAAAAAAAAAAACGAAGATTATTGAAAGATAAAGACACATGCCCTCACTCGGGGGACAGGCATGTGGCTCTAAGACAACAACTCACCACATGATTTATACAGTTGCAATAAAGACAGAGCTGATGTTTTAAAAATGGATAAATAATTTAAATAAAAAAAAATATGTATTGTCAGATTTTACCATTCTCTCTTAATTATCTTCCTCCACCATTAACAAAACTGCACCTCAGCACCGATCTCCCTAAATCTGACTCTTTAGCACTGATTAATTACATTTTGACCATACCCCAATTATCATCTACCCATCACTTAAGTCCTTAATTAAAAAATATTCTCATTTAGGTCCCTACAATCAGACGATTCCCAGTTAACCCCCTGAACTTTTTCCCTATCTTGTTTTCAACATATTATTCAATTCCTGAATATACTCCAAGTAAAAACAAAAAAAAATATTAAATTGATTTGAAAAAATATTAGAATTCATAAAAAAATGATTTATTTGTCTTGAAACTACACTGTATTTTCATTAATTCAAATGGTATAGTGAGATTGATCTGATCTTGTTGGATAAATAGAAACTCAATTGATAATAATTTGTTTGAAGATCCATTCGAGAATCATATGATATTTGCTTAAAACTATACGTTTTCTGCGGGGATTAATCTGGTCAAGTTTATCAATAGTGGCCCAATTGATAAATACTATTTGTTTGGGGACCGACTTGAGAATCAAGTAATATTTCTGGATCAAAGAAGTCATTTTCAAAAAAATAATAAAAAAAGCGCACAGATCCAAATTCCAAACCCGACTCTCTCTCAAGCTCTTACATGACGTAAAACATTAAAGAAAACAGAGGAGAGCTAGGTGACTTACTGTCTCCCTTCGCATCTACTACACTCTCTCTCTCTTTCTCTCTCTCCCCCTCTCGCAGTAGATCTTATCATTCTCTTTCTCTTTCTCTTTCTTTTTGACATACATTTTGCTGCTTCAGAAAGGATAATATGTGGATTTTGCTGGCAGCCATGAAAGAAGCTTAGCTAAAGAAAAAAGAAAAAGCAACAAAGAAGGAAAGAAATGATGATGAGTAGTAGTAATAATAATAATAACGGTAATTATAGGAGTGTTAATGGGAGTTTGAGAGAGTCTTTAGTGGGAGGGAGAAATATTCCGGTGGGGTCCCAGTACCACCGCCGAGGTCATAGTTTGACGGGCGGCGGTGTTTTTTCTAAAGATAATCACAACAAGGATGAGAACTTGGATCTCTTCTCCAAGAACCGCCGCAGTCTCTCTGTCGCCTCCTCCGATGAATCTTCTGATGGTATGTTTTGGATTTTTTTTTACCAGTTTTGTTCCCGGAGATGCCCTCGGTGGTTTTCTGTGTTTCTTGCAATTCTTCCATGGAGACGCTCGAATGAAGAAGAGGATGGTTTGGTCATTTTGTTGATGAATGAGAGATTTGGAAATGAAAACGATGTTATATTTAATGAACACTATACTTATAATCAAAGAAACAGGAAAAGAAATGCAAACGGTGCCGTTTCTTTTGCTAGCAAAGAACTATTTCCTTTTCTTTTGTGCCTAGATTTAATGGATTTGATTCATTATTTATTGGTTTTGAATTTACATTTATGGTGATTTTCATCTGGGATTTTCTTAAATTCCCATTTTGATTTAGCCAGCTCAGAATCTTGCTTGTCTACTTTCTTTTTTGTTTGTGGGGACGAAAATATGTGATGGCCTTATGATTTGATGTGGGGTTATTGGTTACAGTTTCAGTGAAATTGGGGAGACTTTCAGTTGGACCAGCCAAACTTGCGAGGAGTGGGATCGATGATCTGTTATCATCAGAAGGAGGGAAGCATGATTATGATTGGTAAATCTTTGATGCTTTCCGGATTTAGCAGTTGCATGTTAGAGTCACAAATTTTTTTGTTCTTTTTTTTTTTTGGTCAACAGCATTGATGCTGGCTGTGTCTGGTATAAGATTCGATTCGTTTCGAGTTTTGGATGCAAAGTTGAAACTTTTTCAACAGATTGAAATTCGTTTTTGATATGTTGGATTGATAGTTTTAGAGGAAACATAGCTTGCTCAAGGTTCACATTGTCGTGGAATTTGGAAGTCCTTCCACTTTGGATAATCACCTCTTTCTATAATGAATTTAGTACAATTTAGAGAAGCTGAAAAGATTAAAAAAAAAAAATAGAATTCTGAGTTTTAAGTGGACTGCACCTTGGGATCTCATATAGAATTTTGCATTCTAAGCTTTGATGAACTCAGAACGGAAACTCTGCTTTGTTCTGGTGCTTCTAAAAGTTGCAGACAACTCTGCACGGCTTATTTCAAATAATGAGACATTGTATTGTACAGGATAGGAAAGAGATCAGGTGATTCTCTCACAATGGAAGATCACATGATTACTTAAATATGATTCAGAATGTTTCCATGGAAGTGCCTTCCTGTAGAAAAGAAAAATTACATTTTAAGTATGAGTTAAAGCTCCAAGACATTGTCCCATTGTTTATTTGCTTATTTATACTGGGCTGACAAGGATTTAGCGGATAATTTAGGCTTGAAATCATAGTAGTTAAATGTTCCTTTTGTGTTGAATGAACGCTTGCAGACCAAGTTTATTACTCTTGTATCGAAATTATTACTTCCACAAACCAAAAAACTAGCATTCAAATGCTGTCATCCATACTTATTTCTTTTTATGTCATTAGGCTTCTCACTCCCCCTGGAACTCCTCTTTTTCCGTCATCAGAAGGAAGTGAATCACAACCAACTTTAGTGGCTCCACGAAGCAGTTCTTTGGCTAGATCAGCTTCTACTACCAAGGCGGCATCTAGGGTATGCCCTGCTTCTTTTCTTTCTTTAAGCTATCACTGTCAGTCTTACCCCAATTTCAGATCATTTTATGCTTGTTGAATTAGCCCCTTCTGGTTGAACAATAGTATTTTCATTTTAGAAGGAGTTTTTTCTGATAATGGGAGGACATGGGATCATCTATCAAAGTTTAAGCCTAATTCTTACCTGTGTTTTCAGCTTTCAGTTTCACAACCAGAGAGTTACCATTCCTCAAGGCCAACTAGAAGCAGCTCAGTGACTCGACCTTCTATATCTTCTTCACAATACAGTACCTATTCCTCAAATAGGTCCTCTTCAATCCTAAATACAAGCTCAGCCTCTGTCTCATCTTATACTAGACCATCCTCCCCAGTCTCCCGCACACCATCTATAGCAAGACCTTCCACACCATCAGCCCGCCCGACACCATCACGTTCCTCAACTCCATCAAGAGCTCGTCCAGCCCCCACCAGCTCTTCAATTGACAAGACTCGACCCTCTCAAAATTCAAGACCCTCAACTCCAAGTTCCAGGGGACAAATTCCTGCAAACTTGAGTACAGCACCCCCTAGATCAAATTCTCGTCCATCAACTCCCACACGTCGGAACCCAGCACCTTCCTCATCCACTGCCTCAAGCCCTTCAACTTCTGCTGGACGAGTTCTTTCAAATAATCGCATTCCTGGACCAACATCCCGACCAAATTCCCCAAGCCCTCGAGTCCGTCCACAACAGCCAGTTGTTCCTCCTGATTTTCCTCTTGACACACCTCCAAACCTCAGAACAACTTTGCCAGACAGGCCACTTTCTGCAGGCAGGTCCCGGCCAAATGTTCATGCAACTATGAAGGGGAACCCAGAAAGTGTAGGCTCTGTGATTGCACCAAGAAGACACTCATCTCCAATTGTCTCACGGGGAAGACTCACAGAGCCATCTGGAAAGGGCCGTGTGCATAGTAATGGGCATATTGCTGATGCACCTGAGCCTCGAAAGGTCTCGCATGTGTCAGAATTAGGAATGAGAAAACCTGTGAAGTCATCATCAACAGCCTCAGAGAGCACCGGGTTTGGGAGGACTATATCTAAGAAGTCTCTGGATATGGCCATCAGGCATATGGTATGGGTTCTCTTCCTTCCATGTTATGATAAACTAGCTTTTTATGCTGTGTAGCATCCCCGCGTGCATGCAATTTGAATGAGATATAAATTTGCTAGTTGGGTGCCAACATTTATCAACTTTCAAATGCTCTTTTTCTTGAAAATTTTCACTGAAACTGAGAAACATGTTTTTGTCAAGTTGATAATCTTCTAGTCTGGCTTCCTAATGAGTTGGAATTCAAATGATTGATTTGATCATTGTCATCCATGTTGATTACAAGTGCAAATGTCTGTGCATCACACAATGCCATGCTACTACCTTCATTATAATAGAACCTAAACAATGACAATGCTGTTTATTTGTTGGCTGCCATTGAACTAACAGCATGATCTTTTTACATTTTATTCCCTGGCTGTTGATTCAAATTCCTTACCTTGAAAATTATGAGGTGCGGCTGAGATGAATTGCCAGTTCTTTTGGCCGAGATCTTGGACTGATGATGGCATTGTCTATTAGGTTAGCTGACATACGTGGAAAGAGGTGCTTTGATTACCTGCTATTACTAATGCAATAAAAGATTTTTGTGTTTGGTTTCTGTTGCACGGAACATTATTTTTTTCTGCCTTCAAGAGACAGTTCTATGTTTTAAGATAATCCTAAAAGTATATCAATTCGCTGTTGTAGGACTTGAGAAATGGCACAGGAAGCACCCGATCGCTTTCAAGCACCACCCTCTTCCCTCAGAGCATTAGATCTGCCACTCCCAAGACCCACTCTGCCCGTTCCAGGAGTGCTCCAGAATCCATCAACAATGGAAATTTGCAAAATGGAGATGTTTTGGAAAATGAAAGCTACTTTAGCAGGGCTACCGAAATCAGGCGTGAAGCAAATGATGGACAACGATACTCTGCAAAATTGAGTGAAGTTGTTGACATCTGTGAAAGCTCTCGTTATGATGCAATATTACTCAAAGAGGATTTAAAGAACACGGATTGGCTGCACAGTATTGATGATAAATCTGATCAAGGACCCTTCTTTGATAATGGGTTTGAGCCTCTGCCTGAACCTTTCGGCCTATTATAACATCTAAGAAAAGATGCTTTTTTTCGATAATATTTTTTTTTCCCAAAATTATAATCTGTTCCGTTTAATTTATTTGCTTACTTGGAATGAATGAATGATGTAAACTTCTAACACTAAGAACTGATAAAGTGAAGAGAGTGTATTTTCTGCAATGAAATGATGATTTCAGTGTTGGAATTTCTGTTTACATAGATGCTCTAGCTTGTGAATGCTTAAAACCCTATATAGCATGTGATGCATCAGTTGCAATCTTCTATCTTGTTCTTTCCCCGAGCTTGCAGCTAGGGTTCTTGTTTCAATAACCAAAAGAACTTCCAAAAAAGCAACTAGGATGGCAGTAGTCCAGGATATCAACACTCTACACAGCTTGTCTGAAAAGTGAAAGCTATCCAGTTTCTTTGTTCGTCATCATGAGAATCTCCGGCAGGACTGGAAACTTTATAGCTCTGACTTCTTGTTGAAGCATTGATGGACTTAATCCAGAATACAAGTATAAAAAGAGCAGGCCATAAAAGTGGGCTAGGCTTTGCAAAACCTGAAGCCAGTAGTAATCTATCTATTTCTTGATCACATCAAATTAACGAACTTAAAAATGTTACAAGTTGTTTTCTTAAGAATTACGAATTATGTTTTCTTAAACACCAAAAAAAAAAAAAAAAAAACAGGATGCAACTGGACTTGGTGAGATTGAATTGAAAGATATTCCTGCCACTGAACTGCACTTGGTGCACCTCAGCTAGAGCCTAGAGGTAATCTTTGACATTGATGCAACTGGCTTTCTCTCCGTGTCAGCCCAGAGGAAGGGCTCGTTATTTAAACACGTCATTCGAACTTTAACTGAAATCACCAGGGAAAATAAGAGAAGAGTGTGGATGAGGGGATGCGGTGTGAGAAACAAGATGTGCCAAGGGCTACCCTGACTGGATTTAGAAACCTGGCAGTGATCACAATGAGGAGACTAGAGAAAATGATCCTTCGAAAGGAGGAGGAGCTCCATCAGAAGGTTCCCAACGATTTGTTGCTTACGATATTTCAGACGCTAAAGATTCTGTTGCTGAGTTGAAGAGTTTTTTAGCACTACAAGGGATTGTAAGTTACAATGTTCTGTTCTGACGAGATCGGATCCCCACCAGTTGGGCTACCCCTCTCTTCTCTCCACCAACTTGGACTGATGATGCTTGACTCTAGACACCTAGTCTTAATGCAACGTGTGATCAAGTAATGTGGAGATTTACCATACCAATAATGGTAAATTTTCTACTTCGTCACCTTATGATTTGCTTCCGGACCAAGATTGGGAGGAGGTGAGGCGTATATCGGTATTTGGAAGCTGGTTTGGGGCTGGAAAGGTCCAAAACTTAATGCTCTAAACAAGAAACGAGTGCCCCATTTATAGTAAAGCTCTGGGAACTTTTTTTTTTGCAATTAAGCAAACTTCAAGGACGGTTGGAAGCTGAATTTTTTGGCTCAATTATGAGCCGCCATCAACTGTCACTTAACAGAGTATATAAAGAAAAACCTTCACCAAATTATAGGCAGATGTCTGGTATCGTGTGACAAAGGAACGACGAGCACACATATAATATTATAACCTGGTAGGAAGATCAAACATACAAGGAAAGCTAATCCCTTGTTTGTTTGCATAGGACATGCATGATGCATTTCACACACACACTGGTGAATTCTGAAATTCATTAAATTAATAAAGCAAGAAAATCAGGAGCCAGTCCCTGCTACAACGCATAACAAGAGAAAACTGTTCAAACGAAACCATGATCAGGACCTTATAGAGGAGGCTTGCCCAAGCCAAGTCCAGCAACCTACTTACAGTTTGTCTATATTCTGTCATGCCTGTAAAGGTCTTAGCCGCTAATCATGATGCGATGTTAGTCTTCTCCATAATGTACCTCAGTTAATTGGCATGAAGCATTGACCGTTGTGTATTCATGGTAATGTCATTGCCTTGTTCTTGGCAAGTTCAACAGTACAACGATCAGTAGACCCAGTCTTGCTAGCATGAAGCCTTGTCAAACCAAACATGTGTTCAAAAGATGTTACCATGTTACACCCCTTCTTTTCCTCTTGATGTAATAGTGGAGCAATGATGAAGGATTTGGATGAGGGATGTCAAAGGGCCAGAGACTTTTTCAAGCGACAGGTTGATTTTCAGCAAAATCTGTCATCCGTGTAGTTTTCCAAGGAAGCCAGCTTTTGTTTGGGTCTAAAAGAAAATCTTGTCATTTATTGACTAACAAAGGCTCTTCATGTGCAAGTGCTTTAGAGGCAAAAACGTCAAAGCTGCATATGGTGTTTGTCGACAAAGAGGGCGGTCTTGCAGGCTGCAAAATGCTGGCAGAAGGAATTTTTTGTTCTGCTGAATTCTTATTCAGCAGCAAGCACATTTGTATGTAAAATGCTCACAATCTTATCTTTGCAGGAAGGTCCAACTCGTGCATAATCTCATGAGTTGGAAACTTGACAGCAACACTTTCCTAATGGCATGTGGTTTGCCAAGTAATTTGCTCTGGATTGAATACAGTTCTTCATTTGAATTTGAAACTGAAATCTGGACCTATCGTGAGCATTTCTGGCTTTGTTGATTTCCTTGGGAGCTCAGGTTCTTTTAAGATACGGCGGAAGCTCTTAATCCAAAATCATCAATGCTCCTGCAGCAATTTGAGGTTCTTAAATTTGTGTCAAACAATGATGACAGACAGAAGAATGGAGCGAAAGCATGGCAGCCAAATATAGAACCTCAAACATAACATATGTACAATTATGTCATGGATTGTAGGTAAGAAAAAACATCAGTTACCTGTGATGATGCTGCTCTGGCACAAACAGAAGAAAGAATTAACTCTAACCTGTGTGCACCATTTTGAGGGGTTTTAGAAATTCTGCTGCTTTACAAGTTCTCCCTGTATCACGAAGCCTGCTTACTATGTTTTCTGAGCTTGTAATTAACGAATTATTAACATCAAACGACACCAGGAGTTCCCCCAAACACTTCAGTAGGAATGATAATACTCTTTCAGGTCGATGGAAGATCCCCATTGAAGTGCTCAGAGGAACTCTAGGGGACACTTGATCTGTGCTATTAACAAAAACAAAAACAAAAACAAGAAAAAAAACTAAGATGAGGGTAAAAACACAGTGGATACACTCTCATTGCACTGTGGACTTCAATAATTCTCTGGCTTTTGTGTTTTTTTTTTCCTTCTTCCGTGGCTTTCTTTCCTCTCCTTTCCACTTGCTTCTTCTTCTCTGTTGCCTTGGTTTCAGTGTGGCGGTGTGTTTTTCCTTCACGCCCTTCTTTCTTCTCCCTTCGTTTAGCAGCTGGCCTTATTATAAAAAATAAAAATAAAAATTGAGCCCAGTCATTTACAGTTACAGTAGACCGTCAGACAAGAATTGCATAGTATAGTTACTTTTTTTTTTTTTTTTTGTTCTATATATAAAGTTTTTGCCATGATTGCAGGGTAGAAAGATATTTTCCATGAGACATGAGACAGAGAGGTCATTCGTGAAGTGACTGGGGGCAATTTAATAGTTTATATTTTTTATATAGTTGAATTATACAAATGCTCTTAAAAGGCATATTTTTTTACAAATATTACAATTACTTTGTTGTTCTTGTCAAAGTGTATTTTAGTATTTTTTTCATGGTTTTTTTTTTTATTTATTATACTCTATTTGCATTAGGGGCAAATTAGTATTTTTAAAAATAAAAATAATAATAAAAAAGATCGATGGTACGTATGAGACATGCACCAGAGAGTGGACTCCACCCGCGTCCTGCAGGAGGTGCATGCGATGTTATTTGATAATCAAAATTTCTCAACCACCATGTCTTCCGAAGTGTCCAATGAAGGTAAAGCTTATGGGGTGGTGTGTGTTGCTCAAATCATAACTGTTTCAGTGGTTGTCTTCTCATAAGACTGTTTGCCGCGTTGTTCGCATCACTGAGCTGAGGCTGCATGCGTTCCTTCTCTTTCCTTTTTCACATCAGTTGTCTCTTCAAGATGCTTCGATTGGTTGCTCAG
>Ga0325410_1009120_pt1 | contig 10647 bp, 5 predicted proteins | sample PopdelMetagenome_16_FD_206182 | JGI IMG/M metagenome (GOLD analysis project Ga0325410, IMG submission 206182) | Populus deltoides microbial communities from Bellville, Georgia, United States - Xylem-PdIQD-R3 | ecosystem: Host-associated > Plants > Phyllosphere > Stem > Wood/Secondary xylem...
CTTTAAAAGGAAGGGAAAGAAAGATGACCAGCAAAAGACATGGGGGGTGTTCGATGGCTTCCTGTTACGAGTCCACCCTATGCAGACGTCCAAATTTCTCAAAGTCATTCGTGTATGGTTGTTTTTGCTGCTTGGTTTGTTTTTAGTGCTAGAGTCCACTCCTAAAAAATAAAAAAGCAATTTTTGCCGTGGAGGATTGTACTCCATAGCAAATATAAAAATAGAAAAAAAAAAAAAAAACACGCACACACACCCACATTAAGCACTGTTCGCCTCTTTTGTATCATTAATGTATTCTGATTTTTTGTTTTCAGGAAAAAATCTTTAATTTTGCTCCATTTTTTTAAAACATATTTTTATTCCTTAATTATTTGTCAAGAAAAAATCTAGAAGATAAGAGATCACAACAGTAGCAAAGGCCATCCCATAAGCTGTTGCTATTCATAGGCAAACCATGTAAGTTTAGAGCCTATTTAGACAGATAGTAGTTTGATAATTTTTTTTATTATTTCTAGATCATTTAATTTAATGTTAAAAATAAATTTTTAAAAAATATTATTTTTATATATTTCAAGCAAAAAACAATTTAAAAAATTATTGTTATCATTATCTCAAATACTCTTATAATATTATACTTAGAAGTTGTTTGAGAGTTGATAAAGATTGTGTTTTAAAGTGATTTTTATATCAAAAATATATCAAAATAATATATATTTTTTATTTTTAAATTTATTTTTAATATTAATATATTAAAATAATTTAAAAATAATAAAAAGTTAATCTATTGGACCGCACTCTGACGTAAACCCTTAACCTTCTGCTTTTTTCCGATGGAAATAATCGAATAAAAGTTGAAAAAGAAAAGGAGAAATAAATGCAGATAAGGACGGAGGCATCGTAGAAAGCCAAAGCCATCACTAAACCACTTGACTTTGAGCGAACAAAAACATGGATGGAACTCTAGAAAGAGCACTGTTGGTGTTATTTGGTCTTCATTTGCAACCTGTGCACATCAAACTTGGAGTGAGAGAAAAAGAAGAAAATATATTATTTGTTTTAGAAAAAAAATAAAAAACCGTGTTTGGAAACTATTTGTCCACGTCAGCCATCAATTTCCCGAACTAAAAAGTTGTGGGTCCAGATTCATTCTCCGTGGCCCACTTTCACTCACCCTGTGAACATGCAGGTAGCAACTAGCTAGCTAGAGGGTCCATCAAGCAACGAAAGCAATATAACGTCACCAGACACCAGCTTCTTCTTTTTCTCTACTTTTTCATCCATCTTCACGAGAGCTGCAAGGAGCCAAGGAGGGTGTTTTTTTTTTGGCATATTTTATGGACTGCCCATTCATCCATGTTGACTGGATCGCCTCTTCTTATTTAGTGCTGCTGCTGCTGGTAAATTCATGGAGCACCATCCTGCAACTTGCTGCTACAAAGTAGTCAAGTGCTGGAGGCAATTTGATGCTTGTTTTTTGTTTGTTATTCAAGGTTCGTTGCCTTTCTTTAATAATCTTGCATTCAATTTACTGTTTTTCCATCTCTTGAAACGCCCCAGAGGCCACAAAAGGGCCCAACTTGCGCTCCACATTTCCAATTTTTAATAAGCAAAGGGAGCAACAGCACGAGAGCAAAGTAGAGAACTCACCGGCTGTGTTTCACTATTCTTTAAGAAAACGAAACAAAAATCTAGCTATGCTCAGAAAGGACATTTGCATGACAATATTATCTAGTGTGTGGATTCCAATCAACTTTGTACGGTCGAGTGAAATATGCTGATAGGGTCCAATCATCCAGCTATAGCTGGGGTCCTGCAGAACACATTTTGTAACAAGATTTTGACTCATATATAGCAAGGAAGGTAGAAAAATAATGGAGGAGAGAGGAGGGAGGAGGGAGGAGGGCACGGGTGATATCCATAGCTAATGGCAACTGGCAATATTTGATGGCTTCACTGTCCAATATTTGTGGTTGTAAACAAAGAGAAGGTTGATAAAGAAAGCTTTTGATTGGTTAACTGCACAGTTTTGAAAAGTACTCCCAGCCCTTCTAACAAAAATCTCATAAATCATGCATCATATTTCATAAGCATACATCAAGAATCAACAGTCTTTCTGGGGGTCTTTGGAGTAACTTTTATTTTTATATTTAGATGCTTTTTAAGAGTGTATTTGAGTTTAAAAATATTAAATTATACTATTTTTAGTGTTTTTTTATTATTTTAATGTATTGGTATAAAAAGTTTTATTTTAATATATTTTCAAACAAAAAACTATTTTAAAAAACATCTTATATTACAATTCCAAAGCCTCATAATTTTCAGCCATGCCAATAATTATTCCACACTTGATTCGAATCCAGTCAGTATATCTGTCAAGGACGGAGTTAGAAATTTTTCCTGTCCTGAGCTATTAAATAAATATATAATTTTTTTAAAGATTAATTATTAACTCATATACATGAATTTTTAAAATTAACAGTAAAATTTTAATTCAAATACACTATCTAAAATATTAAAAAATAAATTTGAAAGTACATAAAATTGAAGTAAAAGTAAAAATAAACTCACTATTAAAGTTACATCATTCAATATTTTGTGGAATATAATTCATTTATAATTGAATCTGAATTGATATTGTAACAGCCCCTCAACCGGAATAAAATAACAATCTCATGTTAAATGAAAAATAAAGTAATTAAATTTTTTCCCTCTCTCAATTCCCCATTCCTTCATTTGATTCTTCTTTAAATTAGTGTTTTATAAGTTAGACTTTGTAAGTTTACAAAGTTATTCCCTCACTTTTCTTATTTTTTTTCTTGGATTTTTTATGTTTTTTCATGACTTTTTCTCGCCTTTTCTTTTATTTCCCTTTCTATTTGCTTTTGCCCATTAAGCAACATATAAAAGAAAGAAAGAGCTGATTTGTTTTATTTTTTAATGGCAAATAATCATTTTATCCTTAATGAGTTGTTTTGTTTTTATTTGATAGTCCTTTTTTTTTGTTAGCACTACCAAACTCCGTTCATCCTAAAATTTTAACAAGATTTTATTCAATATATTTTAAGATCCCGCGTAAAATTTCAGCTCAATTTGATGGTCGGATTAAAAATTACATCTAATAACATAAAATTGATCAAATTGTGATTTTTTATCAAATTTCTGAATTTCTTTAAAAATTCTAAAATTTAAACTCAAGCTAAAATATCATATTAGAAAGTTTTACGTAAATTTTCAGAATTTCTTGATAATTCAATCAAGAATTACAATTTTTTTTATATAAAACTAATTAAAAAATATAAATAAAATCTTGACCTGAGCTACAGCCAGCCAAGCCGTCGACATGCTTCTGGCCATGGCTGTCTCTTTGGTGAAAATCTTACCTCTGCATTGGACTTGTACAATCCCAGATGCTATTCGCATTATTTATGTGGTTGATGCGCACCAAATAAAAACAGATACATGATCATACAAGCAATCTTTACTAGCTAAACATGATCTTGAACGGCAAGAGCAACTAGTAAGCATCAAAGAGCTTACACCCCAATTAACACCAAGAACAGGAACCCTCGTTGTAGAAGAGAGGAGCGAGACTGTTACTGGGCCTTTGCAATCACAACAAACATAACATGCTGTAAATGGTGCATAATGATGGGGCCAAAGGCTTGTTGAATCTGTCACTCGCCGATATGTCCTCATATCTTTCACATCATAATTATCTAGCAACGTGAATATTGGCATTAGACGATGTTTACGAAGATGACAAAATAACTAGATAGCCAAACAAGATATGAACTATGATAACACGCCCATCACTCCTTTAATTCGTAAAGGGAGTGATTTAACGGGAAGAATAGTTTGCGCATGGAATGATAAAAGAGTTGGACTTTTCACAGCCCACAGAAAACTGTCGTTGCATTACCACAGCTCTTTCGGCTGGTACCCTAGCTAGACTCTTTGCCATGCAGCAGATGATTGATCATCGAAACAAGAAAATTGACGAGGCTAAATTCCATTGTTAATTTGGCATGCATGCAGAATAAACAGGGAGGAACTGCATTGTTGACAAAATAGTAACATTTAAAAAAAAAAAAAGGAAAAATGTTACTATTTTTAGACAAAACAAAATAATATGCTTTGAAACAGCCATTTTCCAAAATTCTCAAACTGTTGACAACAAGTCACTGTGTCCTAAAGGCTTTTATCCAATCAAGTTCAACTTTGAAATCACCTGGTCCAGATCAAGCACCATGGATCCCACCTTCCGCATTGACAGATATAGACAAGCCCATAATACGAGATTGATTCATTTCCATCTGTGCATCTATAGCGTTTCCTCTCCATGTTGGCAAATATCGAGCGATAGGTATCTGGAAATATCACGAAAATAAAGTGCAAACCAGAATGCTGAAGTATTTACTCCGCATGAACCTCTACATGTGCACAAGCAACATGCTCTTATGTGTATAGATAGCATAATAGTAGCACTGAGTTCTTGATTTACAAGTAGAGAAACCGAGATAAAGCAAATTGAGCAAGTGTACAATATTCTTCTGATGGGATTCCGTCATGTCCAAGAGAATTAACGAATCTATTTGACATAATCAGAGAGATCACTAGACGCTAGGCCACCAACCGATAATTTCTTTGAGCACAAGAATGGCAACTCCATCATTACAAGTTGCAATTGTATCTTATGCTTCTAGATCAATGAAACCATCAAACTGCAAATTTGTTACTCAAAAAAGTGCTTATCACAACAAAAGGAAACTACAATAACAGAAAGTATCAGTTCTCATTTAGTATGTGTACTATACAGCCAATAACAAAAAAAATATATATATAAAATTCAACTGCATAAGATAGCCAACCACAAGAAAAACCAAGTTATCATAACAAGAAGCTTCATGATCTAATAGAGTAAGTCTGAACTGATCTGTTGTTATAAATCAAATATGTGATGTGTAAGGCAATGAAATGATCACAGTGGGAAGAACTCTGAAAGCAGCAATCTCCTTTGAAGTAGAGTTAACAAGAGATTTAAAACTCACACAGAGTATGATCTTTCTCAAGAAAAGAAACAGCAGTAAACAACATTCAGAATGGAGGGATGGGAGGCAATCCTAAGTTAAAGAGCTTTAGTCTATTTGTGATTGGTGACCTGCACATATATAATCGTAATTAATTCTGCCTCTACAGGAAAACTGGTACATCAAACAACTAAAAATACTTCCCACTTGATTATCCTTGCAATTAAAAGAAAAAAAGAAAAAGGAAAGGAAAAGGTGGACCAAAATCTGAACAAAAAAAATGCGAAGTTCGACAGAGAAACATAGATGCTTCTATTTATGACATCCTCGCAAGTTGCATCAGTATAAATTACATCAACAATTGCCCGCCAAAGCTAATTTGGAAGATGAAGTGATTCCCTTATAGCTGTCAGATAAGAACCATCACTGGACATGAAAATCAACGGAAATGCGAAAAGAGTTTTGGGTCCAACAGGAATAAAGACAATGAAGGGGTACACTTGTTAAAAAACATTTGACACATGAATCCCAGCTCTAGAAGAGGATGAACCTAGTATGTGATGTTGCAAAGGGCTGGGAATTCTGAATCTAAATTTTTTTGTCAGGAATTGATTTAAGTATTTAACAGGGCTGTTGGTGTTTGAGCGTTAAACTGTGGTTATTTTTTAAAATATATTTTATTTAGAAATATAATAACGTAGCAAAACGATTTAAAAATATTAAAACAAATATTAATTTAAAAAAATTAAATTTTTTAAAATACTATTCAAACTAAAAAAAAGAAAACAGGCATTGCGTTTGTAGATTTTCACCCTCTGTTGCCATATTAAATAAATTCCAAAGCAAGCCTCAGAGTCCATCACTTTCACGAAAATCGTAATGTAACATGTAATGCAATAACAAGTAGACGCCGATACCTTTTGGTCCATTTCCCTCATCCGTGATCTCAATTGAGTTTCTCGGTTAAGCCCAAACCCATGTGTGATTTCATGGGTTGTAAAAGTTTGCTTGGTTTTTCTTGTTTTTTTTTTTAATTTTTTAATTTTTTTTTAATATTTATTTAATATAAGGTTGGGGTCTATTTTTTTTCTTTCTATTAAATTTCTCACTAATTTTAAAATGATCCACATTATCTCACATTTGATATTAAATTATGTTTTATTTAGTTTGTTTTTGATAGGATTAATCTAATATTACAACCGAATCACATATTTTATATGATGAGCTGAGTGAACTCAGGTTAGGTTTTCTTTTTTGGATTATATTTTTTTTCTACAATATTTTATTTGTTAGGAATTGAACTTCAAATTATTTTTCTTTTTATTTCTTATGAGATTATCGCATTTTTATTTATTTATTTTTCTTCATTACTAGATAAGATCATTTAATATTTGATTTTTCAAAAAAAATAATTTTTTTATTTTAATTCCATCCTTAAATATTTAGTTGATTGAGAATTGGTTTTCATGCTTTTTTTCTTATATTGGGTTACCCCAATCTTATACCTATTATCATGGCATTGTATTGTTTGGTAATTGAATTTCATGATTTTATTTTAATTTGCTTCTAAAAAGGTTATCTTAGCGTCATATCCAAGTCTCATATTTGATATCCTAACCTGGATGGGTTTAGGTCAGGTTTTTTTACCCTGTTTTTGCTGTCAGTTTTCTTCTCACTTTATTGACCATCGTTGTATTTTTTATTCATGTAATGAAATTAATCAAGCTTATTAAATTTAATTGAGTCAATTACCCGAGTCTAAGATTTTTCTTTTGTTTTTTCAGAATGTTTGCATCACCCTTATAACTTCTTTTACAATAGAAAAAAATTAGGTCAGCCTATAGTATAGCGCACCCCACTTATCTAGTAAAAGTTAAATCGGGTATGAACAATACTATAGCATGTGAGTAAAAACATTGTTTACTGGAACAATGTTTTCTTGGTTTTGCCCCTCACAAAAATAAATAAAAAACAATAGATACGAGGGTATTAAAGTCTTTTCATGAGACCCATTAGTCATTTTAAATTGACCAGGGCCAAATAAGTCTTTTTCAATTTCAATTGCATAGTGAAACGATCAAAATACTCTGCGAAGCAAAAGGAATAAAACTAGCATCAAAGGTCATTTTGTATTTTCAATATTTCACAATGATTTTTTTTTGTTATTATCAGGTTAGATGAGGGGAATTTGGCATTTGACTAAATATAAAAATAAAAATAAAAAACATAGCAAAAAAACTAAAATGCTCTTAAAAGCAATAATTCTAAAACTGGAATCAATGAGTTTTTTTGTTATTATTAAGTCATCTTAAGAAGAGTTGGTATTTGACCAGATATATATAAACAAAACAAAAAGGTATAGTTGTGTGCGGTGGACTCTCCAGTGCATGGGAGGTGTCCACACCTAAGGCGACACGTGTGGCACTTCCTGACATAAAAAAAATACCCTTTCATCATGTCGTCAGAAACGATGCCGCATCCTTTTCATGGTGGCACATGGTTCGTTGGTGGCAATAGTTTAGTCTGTCGTTGGTAGGTCTTTTTTTCTCTCTCCTCCACAGGAAATCACAATTTACTTTTTTTTGTTGATATTTCAACTTTAATCCTTATTATTTTGATTTTTAATTTTTGTTCTTGACTTTTTTTGTGGAAGTTTTATTTTTTTTTTAATTTCATCATTCCATCCTAATTTACTATATATTATTGTTTCCAATTTGATTGTCATTCTTTGGAATATTTTTTTGGATTTCTTGTTGAATTAATTTTTCTTTTCAATTTCACCTTCAATTAATAATTTGTTTTTCTTTTCTTTTTTACTTTTTATCGTCATTTTTTATTGATTTTTTGGTCCTTTTGTTCAATTAATTTGTCTTTTCAATTTCACCACTCAATCAAAAATAAAATTTATTTTGTATTTCAATTTCGATCCCTATTCTTTTAATTCTTTTTTTATTTGTTTTAGATCCATATATGTAATTGATACTATTTTTCAAATTAGTCATTTAATATTTAATTGGTTATGAATTGAGCTTCATGATTTTTTCAGATGGTGTACTTTCGGTCTAATCTTTTGGATCATAGGTTTAAAAAGCTAATGCGGATTGACATTGTTTTTTTTACTTTCTTTCCAACTTTGTGATTTTTTATGTTTTTTTCTATCAGATTATTTTGATTTTATAACCTAAATAATATATAAATTTGATGAAATAACCTGAGTTGACTTGCTTTTTATTTCCTGAGTTATAGGTTTTATTATGTTAACGTGGATTCCTCAAACTTTTTCTTTTTTTTTTTTACCCAATTTTTGTCCTTCAGTATGGACTGGGAATTGATTTAGATAGTTTAACATGGATCTTTCTAAGAAATAGAATCGCACCCAGTTCCTTCCTTCTCCTAATTTCTGTCTTCTTTCTTTTGTCTATATGATTTTTAGTTCATATCCTCAGTATAGTACCAGTCCCCACAGAAGCACCAATGAATAGTTTCAAAACATCTATGAAGCCATGAGACCAAGAGGTCATTTTGACTGATCATAATACTTGAGTTTTCTTTTTTGCCTAATTGAAAAGAGATTCAAGAACCCATCTGGACTAGTTTCACAAATCAAGCTTCTTTCATGCAGGTGGTAATGTTCCTTCACACATCAGATTGATCAGATGTCAAATCTTTCAGCAAAAATTCTTACAAAACCAAGTTGAATGTGTCAAACAATGCTAACTCTGTGGTCTGCTAATGCAATAAAATAAGATGTTGCAAAACTGGTTTCACCATGGAATGACTAAAGTGATCGGACAGTACTATTCCACAAGACTTGCTTGACTAAATTCAAGATTTGGGTTTCTTTTTCCCAGGTAGGTCAAGCTCCTTCAAAAGGCAATGTCTAATCTTGGAGAAAAATTTCTTGCACTCCCAAGTTAAACTTGTCAAGAATCTTAAATTGCTAATCCCCATTATATACGCACTAATCAACATGCTAGTGCAATGCAATCGATGGGAATCATTCAACATTACAAAAACTAAACACCTTGTATAACTGCAATTAATTTAATCTAATTCATCCAGTAAATAATATAACAACTAAATCACATCTCAATTCCTCTTCCTTCTTTTTTTTTTCCCAATTTTTGCTTCTCAAAATGAGGATCTATAGCCCTGTACGTAGAAAATAAAAACTAAGGATTCAAGAATGGAGACTAGAATCACAACAAATAAACTTCCAACAAAAATTCTTAATCCTAAAATATCAGCTCCACAACTGAAGCTCTGTCCTCCTTACCGGAGGCGGCGCCACCACCAATCTCTCCGGAGTGGCAGGCAATCTAGACTTGAGTGGCAACTCATCTTCTTTGTGAACGTCATCCTCAAAGTTAAGAGAATAACTTTCAGGATCATACCTAAATTCCTCCGAACAGTGTCGTTTCCTGTTCTTTCCTCTCTTTCCAATAAAGCAACGATACTTATACTTAAATTCCAAATCATGGGCTGTCGATTTCAGCCAAGCATAGGGTGATCTTGGTGTCTGCGGCTGAAGCTTCATGCGGTTGCTCCCTTCTTGGTCATGATCTTGATGAAGCATCTCACGCTGGTTTATCATCTCCATGTTGGGGAAGCAACAGAAGGAGGATTTTAGCTTGGCTTTCAGAGAAGTTGGAGAGTCGCATTCATTGATCACTGGCCTTGCCATTTATATATAGTTAACGGCGGCTGTGGTGACTCTCCAAGAAGCTATATTGATACGCGAAGATTGATGAGAATGGAAAGATAAGGACGTGCATTTATTTCTCTGTATAACCGGAAAACTGCTAAGAAACCGTGGGGTGGTGCGCGGCACTGGTAAAGTTTGTTAAGAAAATCAAAATAGATACACAAGGGAGGACTATAGAAACGTCCCCCAATTATAATGTTAAATACAATTATGTCTCTAACCTTTGAAATTATGCAGTTTTATACTTCACATTTGTACCCCTTGAAATCAATCAACAAATTTCAAGAGCCTTTTTTTTTTTCATGCCAACATAAATGTTATATGTTTTTCTAAAATAAAAAAATAAAATATTACGACAATATTTTAGCCAATTTTTTTTTTTAAAATCAATAAATTGAGATCGAGTTAGGTTTTTGACTGAATCAAACTCGGAATAATTATATAATTTGCTAGCATGCCTACAATGTGCGGTGATATAATTTTGATAATTTGATTCTTCTAGTTGGTTATTTGGATGTATTATTGTAACATCATTTGTCTAACATGTTTTTTATTATTATTATTATTATTGTTGTTTTAAATAGTAATTACAACATATATCATAACCATGAAAATGCTTGATCCGGATTGTATATAATTTGTTTTCCAACTTGTATCAGTTTTTAATCTTTTACAAAAAAAAAAAAGGTAATGCAAATTTTAGAAGAATATGATATATTATATTTTCTTGATGCATTTTAAATTTAAATTCTTAATTACTCTTAATTTTTTATTCTTAAAATAATAATACTGTATTATTTGATTTTATAATTTTATTAATTAAAATGTCTTGATTAAAAAACAATAAGGGTTCTGATAATACATAATTAAACTTTTATGTTATCATACTAATAGATTGTTTTCTTATCTTTTTTT
>Ga0325410_1009123_pt1 | contig 10647 bp, 9 predicted proteins | sample PopdelMetagenome_16_FD_206182 | JGI IMG/M metagenome (GOLD analysis project Ga0325410, IMG submission 206182) | Populus deltoides microbial communities from Bellville, Georgia, United States - Xylem-PdIQD-R3 | ecosystem: Host-associated > Plants > Phyllosphere > Stem > Wood/Secondary xylem...
TTATGTGTTTGTGTAAGATTCGCTTTTGAAAGAACTGTTGATTGTATGGATTGTATTTTGATGATGTGAGGATTCAAGTTCTTTGATTACCGGCACCATGTGTATTAAATATACATATATATAAAAATAAAAAATTTACTATTGTTTTGGGCTTAGAAAGCCAGGTCGTTACAAAAATGGTCTTTTTCAGGTAACGCAGGAGATGTTTTGTTGCAGTCCAGTGATTTTGAAATGGTTTGTGCATGAATTGAGAGAGTTTGTTGACAGCAAAACAAATATCAGGACGTGTAAAAGAGAGATATTGATGACTCCTAATAATGCTGCGAAACTGAGAGCAATCCGTGGGTGCTGTGCCGTCTTGCAATTGAAGTGATTGGCTAGTGTAGAGTGGAGTGGAGACGTCTTTAGCACCCACCATATTTGTATGAGATAAAAGATCACAAATGTACTTATGCTGTGTTAGGAACAAACCAGTATGGGTTTGGATCACCTCAACACCTAGGAAGAAATGCAAATTACCCAAGTCTTTGAGGTGAAAGCGGTTGCTAAGATGCTGGATGACAGTGTTGATGAATGTTGGATTGTTTCCTGTGATAACCAAATCATCAACATAAAACCAATAAGTAACATTTGTGAGCTTTAGTGGAATAAATGAACAGGGATGGATCCACCTTGGATTGAAGGAAATTTAGCTGAGTGATAGCAGTTGTGAGAGCTATGAACCAAGCTCTGGGAGCTTGTTTCGGGCCATAAATAGCTTTCTTTAAGTGACACACATGATGAGGTTTTGATGAATCTTTAAACCTAGGTGGTTGAAGCATGAAGACTGTTTTGGAGAGATCACCATGTAAGAAGGCGTTGTGAACATCCATCTGTCGTAAATTCTAGCCATGCATAACAGCAATGGTTAGGATAGAACGGATGGTTGCAGGCTTGACCACAGGACTGAATGTGTTCATGTAATCCAAGCCAGGCCATTGGTTATAACCCTTAGCAACGAGGCGAGCTTTGAATATGTCAATGGACCCATCAGGATGACGTTTCACCCGAAACATCCATTTGCACCCCACTGGTTTGATAGAAGCAGAACAAGGAACTAATTCCCAAGTGTCATGGCGCATTAAGGCTGTAAGTTTAGAGGACATGATTGTGTGCCTCTGTGGGTTTGAAAGAGCTTGAGTAACATTGGAGGGTTCAACGGTTTCAGGCAGGGGATGTTTAGTGACCAGATTAAGTTGTTTCGATTTAAAGATATTGTGCATGGATCTGGTGATCATGGGGTGAACACGAGATGGTGATGTAACGGGAGCAGATAGATTTGGTGGAGTAGGATCGATGGGTGAAGAGGAGAGCAAATTAGAGGGTGATGGGTTGCATGTGGAAGGTAACTGAGGTAAAGGAGATTGAGGGATAGAAATAGTACCTGAGGAAGAAGCAGCAATGGTGGTGTCACCTTCCTGTGTTGATGATGAAGACTGATGCGAAGGCATACTGACTGATGGTGAACATGGAACGGGAACAAAAAGTGATGAGACAGAGGCAGGTAGGGAATGTGAGGACACATCAGGTGGAATGGGAGGGACATGACGACTTTCATCGAAGAGTACATGACGGGAGAGAAACAGTCGATTTGTGGTAGTATCCATGCATTTGTATGCATTTTGAGTTTGAGAATATCCTAGAAAAACACAAGGATGGGACTTGGGTTGGAGTTTGTTGGTATTGTATGAATGAGTGAGAGGATAACAGAGACACCCAAATTTTCGTAGTTTAAGGTAATTTGGAAGCTGACCAAAAAGATATTCATAAGGGGGAAGATTCTGCAGGAGCAGGGTGGGGTGGCAGTTGATAAGGTAGGAGGCGGTGTGAAATTCATGGGGCCAGTAGGAAAGATCAAGGTTGGCATCATGAAGTAATGTGAGACCTGTTTCAACAAGATGACGGTGGCGACGTTCAGCGACACCATTTTGTTGTGGGGTATGAGGGGCGATGTGGCGACGTTCAGCGACACCATTTTGTTGTGGGGTATGAGGGGCGATGGTATAATGACTAATCCCACTATGTGATAGAAAGGATCGTAAAGTAATGAATTCACCACCATTATTAGAATAAAGTGATTTTATCTTGGTTTGAAATCGTGTTTCGACGAAGTTTTTGAATTTGGGAAAGATTGTTGAAACATCAGACTTTTTGACCATTGGATAAAACCAGATGTATTTGCTAAAATGATCAACAAATATTAGGTAAGAACAGGATCCATCAATACCAGTAGAGGAGGCAGGTCCCCACACATCAGTGTAAACTAAATCGAGGGGAGTCTGACTTTTGAGACTATTTGGACGAAAAGAAAGTTGATGTGCTTTATTGATAGAGCAAGAATTACATAAGGAAGATAATTTTGAAGATGAAACTGGAAGAGAAAAAGACTTGACTAAATGAGCGACTATTTTGGGAGATGGATGACCAAGGCGTTTGTGCCAACCATCGGTGGAAGTTCGTTCATGAACATAGGCAAGGACTTTTGGAGAGGACGGCACTATAGGTTTCGGGAAGGTGTACACTCCATTGCTACAAGTTCCTCTTAGTAGAATTATCCCTGTGTGTTTGTCCTTCACAAAAAAATAGAGAGGGTGAAGCTCAACAAAAACATTATTGTGTTTTGTGAGATGATGAACTGAGATTAAATTTTTGCAGAGATATGGGAGACACAGTGTATCAGGAAAACAAAACATTTTCTTGGGAAATTTTAAGGATAAGGATCCAGTGTGAGAAATTTTCAAACCTGAGCCGTCACCTAAAGTTACTTCATCAGTGCCATCATATTCTGAGTGTGTGGTGAGATTTGCAAAATTACTCGTAATGGTGTGAGAAGCTCCTGAGTCAAGCAGCCAAGGTTTGTCCATGGCATTTGATGTCTGAGTGCAATTTATTGTAGCAGTGTTGGAATTTAATTTGGAGCAAGTCTTTGTGATATGTCCCAAATTATCACATATTTGACATCGGGGTTGGTAATGACGATTTGTCCTGCTGGGCCGATTGGATCCATAAGAGGCCCAACGGTTGTCTAGGGAATAAGTTGGAGACTGCCCTTGTGAGACCCAACGATTTTCATGGGTTTTAATTGGGGAGCGGGATTGACCATTGTTTTTGTTAAAACGCCTATGAGAGTAACTACTGTGGGGAGAGAAACTCTGTTTTGTGCGGTTTGTGTAACTTACAGAGATCACGAATTGTTGAGTGGCGGCTTCTAGGCGACGCAGATAGGTTTCATGACCGATTAGCAGATCATGTAATTCTTCAAAAGTCAGTGATTTTTCCCGTGTGCGAATGGGAGCAACAATCTCCCTAAAGTCGGCCCCTAATCCATGAAGAATGTGGAGCGTGAGATCGTCATCCGAGAGTGGTTGATCAACGATGACAATTTCATCTGCCAGTGTTTTGACTATATGCAGATAGTCGGTGATTGTTCTGTTTCCTCTTTGAATTAGAGTATGCTCCTCTTTGAGCTCCATAACTCTAGTTCTGGACCGACTAGCGTATAGTGTGTGGAGTTTTTGCCAGGCTTGTTGGGATGTTTTGGCAGTTGCTATGAGAGGAGTAATTTTTGGTGATGTAGAGGCTAGGATGGCGTTGAGAATAAGTTTGTCTTGTCTAACCCAATGTGTTTTGTTTGGATTGGCAGTGAAACTGAGATCAGTTGAAGGGCAGGCGATATCACCATTTACGTAATCAAGAAGATCGTAGCCAATCAATAATGCTTCAAATTGAGCACGCCATTGAGGGAAGGTGGATGGAGTTAATTTTTCATTGATCTGTGCAGTAATATTTAGAGCAATTAAAGATTTCCCAGATTCGGAGGAGGGGAATGTGTTGGGACTGAGATTTTGGCTTTGTTGTGTAGGTGAAGACATGCTGGGATTTGGGTTATTCTCGTGGGAGATTTCTGGCTCTGATACCATGAAGAATATGAAACTAATATGCACAGAATTAGCTCTCTTGCCTTATTTGTAACTGTGCATGTATTATGCATATTTATATACATTAGTTATTCACTGTGTGTAGAAGTCCTTTTGTGACTAGGACTTGCATAAAGCTAGACTTTGTCTTTAGGTAGAATTACACTAAACAGAATTGTATCAGGTGTTAACCGCAGGAGTGTCGGTGACTGATTCTCTTGAGTTGCCAGGATTAGCAGTATTCTTTATAGGTCATCCATTACAATGAGACCATTCTTTCACCTGGATAGGTCATCCATTACAATGAGACCACTCTTCCTTTTTTCCACCTGGGTAGGTCACCCATTACATTAAGACCATCTTTTTTTTCTGGGTAGGTCACCCATTACAATGCGATCAATTCTCCATTTTTTTTTACCTGGGTAGGTCACCCATTATAATGAGACCATTCTTCCACCTAGGTAGGTCACCCATTACAATGAGACTAATCTTCCCTTTTCCCACCTGGGTAGGTCACCCATTACAATGAGACCATTCTTCCACCTGGGTAGGTCACCCCTTAGAATGAGACCACTCTTCCTTTTTTCCACTTGGGTAGGTTGCCCGTGAAAATAGACCAGGGTAAGTGAGCTTGGGCAGGTCGCCCATGAAAATAGACCAGTATGAGTATGTGTGGGCAGTTCGCCCATGGAAATGAAACCATTTTTGTTTTGTTTTCTTTACAAGCTTACTATGCAAAACATTGAGGAGATTTTTGCTTTGTAAGCATTGTAAAACGGGGGGAACTTGTCATAACCCATTTTTGGGTTATTCCCAAATTTATTTCATTTTCTTCCAAAAAAAAAGCAGACATGGTGCTGTTTTAAACGACACTGTGCATGTTCTTTTTCCCTGCACATACAGAGGCAGGGAAGAAGAAGATTTTAAATCTCCTTTTCCCGCTCAACTTCTCCTTCTCTACCTCCCCACTTGCCTAACTACTTACACAACCCATACCCTCATTAATGGAGAAATAGGAGACGCATGCCCCCAACATGACGAAAAGCAAAAGACCCATGCCCCGCCACCATGCCCTGTGCTTGGACAGGGTATGGTGAACCTCTCCCCGACTACCTATAAATATAGGGGAACGAGCGACACTATAGGGGAGGAAGGAAAAGGAAAAAAAGGAAACTAGAGGAGGCAAAATTTTGGGAAACGAACTTGAAGAAGAGAACCAAATAGAGAGAAGGAAGCAAAGGATTGTTTGAGAGAGGAATAAAGATTGTTTTGAAAACAGGGTAGACGAACAGAGCGGGGAAGATTTGAGCTGACGAGAGAATAGAAGGAAAGAACAGAAAAACAAAAGAACAGGGGAGAAGAACAGTAACTCATCTCTCTCTGGTTTCTCTCCCTCCACCGTTGGAAGCTGCACCACCATCATTATGCCTTGTCACCAGCAACACCGCCAACAACAGCTCCACCATCATCAGAGACCGAAGAAGGAGCAACAGAAGCGAGAGCAATAGGAGAACAGAAACAGAGGGCGAGGAAAACAAAGAGAAAAAAAGTCCACCGACCACTCTCAGCTTTCCCCAGTTTTCCACCGCCACTAGCACCGTGAGCTACCACCAGCACCACCGCAGCCAGAACAAAACAGAAAAAACAGAGAGCCAAAGAATGGAAGGACAAAAGAGAAGAGAGCCGAAAAACAAAAGATAGACAGGGAAGAAGATAAACATTGTAACATCTCTTTGGTCTCTTTCTCTCAGTCGCTGGAAACACTTCCTGCCACCACAACACAGCCGCCGTCCACCGCGACAACAGTGCCACCGCCAGGTAATTCTCTCCCATCTCTGTTTTCTTGGTTTTCTTCTTGCATGCAAAACATGCACTGTGCACGTTCTGCAAGCAAGAGAATAACCAGTTAATTATAATTAAGTGGTTATTATGCATGACATAGTAACCAATCCGGGTTGGATCATCGGCCCAGCCGCGTTTGGATCATCAGCCCAGTCCACGCGGCTGGGCTGAGTCCAACCCAATATAAGATAGTTAATATTTTATTTGGGTTGGTCCCAACCCAATTTTATTTCGGGTTCGGCCTAATGAAAGAAAAAATCAAAAATTAAAAAAACATTTTTTGAAAATTTGTGTTTTTCTCTTGTGTTTTTCTATCCATTTTGCTTAATATTAGTTCGTATTTTTATACTGTAAAAATACAAATTTGGTATTAAAATACCCGGTTTTTGTAAAAAAAAACTTTTAAAACACAAAAGAAATAAAAAAGAAAAATGTTTTTGTTCATACGGCCAAGTATCTCAAAGCTAAAAATCATATTATGTTTTTTTCACGCAAAAAAAAAAACTTTAGAAAATATGTTTTAGCATGCATATTGGCTTTAATAACTAGTTTATTAAAGTCATGAGAACTTGCAGCCAAAATTTCAAAAACAACAAAAATTTCATTTTGTTATCTTTTAGTATCCGAGGTGCGATATTATGCGTAATACGTGATCCGGATATTAAAACTCCCCTTTTTAGGCATTAGAATGGTTAGGATTTACCCGATAAGATAAGGACCTCCTCACCGAGGAGAACTTTTCTTAAACCGTAGATAGACCAACAATTAGAAATACAATGAAACCTTAGCATATATCAGACAATTAAACAATGCAGCTTACCTTAGATAGAGCGTATTTGGGGTGCTAATATCTTCCCTTTACGCAACCAGTCCTCGAACCCGATCTTTAAGACTAGTTAGGGTTTCTAGTGACCAAAATACTAGGTGGCGACTCTCATTCCATTTTTTCCACTGATAAAAAGACAAGAATTCCTTGTCTTCCCATATCTGCCAAGATATACACACAATACCATATGAGAGGGAGGACGATCATCGCGACGCCGCACACATGTGACAAATTACGTCATTATATGTTTCCTTTCAAACAAAAAGAAAAAAGAAAACAAGTTAATTATAATTAAAGATTACAAAAATTAGACAAATTAAAAAGAAAATTACAACGAACGCTTCTAATCTACAATCTACCAAATTCTTCACCTCTGCCCCCCTATCCACCTTTCTTATATAAGTTTTCGCATATAACTCCATCGGAGCAGGCTCATGTCCAAGCTTTTGTTCCTACAAAATAAATAAGTTGTTAAAAATTCTAACAAATAAACAGTAAATTACAAATTAAAAAAAAATAATTTAAAAATTCTTATGAGGCGTTTTGCATGCTTGACAAGTAGAAGCAATCCATTGATGTGCTATGATATGGATCACAAGTGCCTTTTAAAGTCTTTTGATGCCACAAATTCTTGAAACATCACCCAATTTTCCTTTGTGACGTGACTTGGTCTATACTTTTTCTTGGCCATGATGTTATTAGAGGTTACTCTTTTTTTGCATATTTGTGGGCATAATATCACAAATCACGCAACCTGATATAAAATGTTTTGTTAAATTAAATATAAAATTTGTTAATTGATTGATACTTACAATTACGTTGTGATTATCCCACACTTTCTTGACCACCCCCTCATTTTTCTTTTCCCACCAAAATTTCCCCTACACTGTCAATTTGTACATTAATTGGATTTTTGAATTTTTTTAAAAAAACAATATACTAACAATTGTTCCTTGAACGATGATTTCATCACACTTGTGATACAACAGTTAGCTTCAATATTTGTAAATCTAAAAACAAAGTCACACAAAGTCATTCATTTTCATTTAATGTAAATCTTAAAATAATCTAATCAATAATTTCAATACATAACTTACATGGAGTGGTCTGCCTTTTATTATGAAATAATTTTACCAAAAAATTGCTCTTTTGAACAAGGGATTCCATTTTTGTTGCCTAAAATGGTTGAACGTCACTCAGTATTATGTGCATTAGGTGCCTCTATATGACTGGCACCTAAATTAATAACATGGTCATCAACATCACCAATATTATTGTCGGTTGAACCAACAATAGTAGTAGCTCCGTTTGGACTTTTTCTTGGCATCACTAAAATATAACACAAGTTAATTCTAAATTTATTATGATAAACTCATAATTATAGATAAAAATATATAAAGCAATATGGTCCAAATACCAAAAAAAACAGTATGCTTTAAGTACGCAAATACAAAAGTCTCTCTTTGAATCACAAACCAAAGCAAACAAAATCAATATCACAAACCAAACTAAACAAAACAAAACCAAAATCTCACATATTCATGAATTATCGTATTCTAAATTTTTCACATATTCATGAATAACCATATTCAATGAATTAGATAAAAATATCAAACTTAGAATTAATCCATTCAAGATCATTTATCAGCTTAAAATCTCACAATCCAAACAATACAAATAATCTTCAACAAAATCAACAATGCCTCACAACATTTTTTTTTAATAATTCAGTTATGCAAACAAAACTAACAACATTGATCATTTAATCACACCTCTCATCATTATCGTGGAAACAAAATCACTTAACAACATTTAAACAACACTAACCATTTTCAAACTTCATCAAATTAACTTACTTGTATTTTTGTCCCTCGTTAATAACAATATATAAAGAATGAACAAAAAGCAGCTGGTCTCATCATTAATTAACATTCCCATAATAACAACAACATAAAATTATGTCGTAATTAACATTTCCATCATCAATTTGTATCTGCAGGATCCTCCTTTTTTTTTTAGGTTGAGGTCCTCTATTTATAGAGATCTGTAGGGGATCTCAGGTTCTTTTCCAATGACACATGATATAATTTCATTGGTTGATATTTATTGACGGGATCTTGCATTTATGACAAGATATCTCGACGGGATTTTGTATTTATAACTAGATATCTTGAATATCTCATCCCAGGTGTCAACATGGCGAAATTTGATTGGTAGAAAATTTTTGTTTCTACAATATCCCTATAGAAAACAAATCAAAATAGATTATGAAACTCAATTCCCAACTAACTCAATGTTGAATGATAAAATTGGAAAAAGAATCAATTAAAAAAATACACAAAAAACAACCCAAGTCAACTCGGATTAATTCGTTAAGCACTATTCCCAGGCCATGAGGCTAGAATAACTTAATAGAAAGAAACAAAGTAAATTATGAAGCCTAATTCCTAATCAACCAAATATTAAATGATAAAATTAGAAAAAAACATTAATTAAGAAAAATGAAAAAAACCTGAGTCAATCAGATTAACTTGTCAAACCCGAAATCTATGTCATGAAAGTAGACTAACCTAATAAAAAATAAATTTAATATTAAATGATGATTTAAAAAAAAACATCAATTGAAAAAAAGCACAATTCATACCAATGGATAGTGCTTTGTGACGAGGTGTGCCGTAAAAACCAAATTTAATATTAATGATAAAATATTTTTTTAAAAAAAAAACAAAGCAATATTCGTATGAATTGTGCTTCGTGAGGAGGGGCATAGTAAAAATCCCCCATAATTTAGTTTTTTTTTTAAATTTCTAGAGAAATAAAATTTGAAATGCTAATGATTAAGAGTACTATAAACTACCAGCCTAAAGAATTCCAAATTAATCTCAACAAGAACGTGGAAGATCATTTCAAGTAAATTACTCTACTGAAAAAGATATAATTCTCATAGTAATACATTCCAAGTATTATATAGGTTCTTTGTCAATAAGAAAGTGTTTGATTACAATCACATAATTAAAAAATAAAAATAATAGGGATAGAAACATGTTCAATTAAAGAGATAGAGATGAAGATATAAAAATAATCTCTAAAATAATTTCGGAATGAAGTTTTGAACTTTTAAAATAGAAAGTACCAAAGAGATATGTCTTTAAAAACAATATATATTACAATATCTTATATATCACTATCAATTCTATTTCATCCTTTTTGTCTCAACTATCTTTATTTTTTCTATTGCAATATAGTAACAAAACACTATCTAAAAATATGTTTAATTTCGTTGTCACCTAAGAATTTTTTTTAATAGTTATGAGAAAATAATAAGTAGTAGTTTTTGTTGACCTATGGGTCACTTATTAATATTTATAATATATTGTATTTTGATGATAAAAATTAAATGGAAAATGGACTAATGATATGCTTGGATGAAATTAAGTTTAGACAGGTTTTATATAAAGATCACATCAACAAGCATTTTGTTTTCTTTTTTTTACACCACAAAAAAATCAAGAAAATAAAAAACAAACACAAAATACAAGAGGATACACATGAAGAAAGCCTAGAAGATTATCCAAGTTGTGGTGAAGGACCAAAATGATAAGTGAAAAGTTGAAGTACCAGAATGTACAAGATTGACAAAATTGATGACCCAATTTTGATTGACAAAAAACCTATTTGGCAAAATATTTGTATTTTGGGTAAAGATATACAAATTTGGATGAGTATGGACTTAATGCCCTAATATGGGTGTTAATTGGAAGAAATTGAAGTTTGGGGACTGAAATTAGACTTTTTAAAGTTTAATTGGTCAAATTAGGGGCTTAATTGTGAAAAATTAAAGTTTGATAGCTAATTAAGGGTTTGATTGAAAAAATTCAAAACCAAGGAACAAATCATAAAAGATGCAAGATTTCAAAGGCTAAAATTGACCAAATCAGGGGGGAAATTGAAGAAATTAAAAGTTTGATGGTTAATTAGGAGTCCAATTGAAAAATCAGAAACCAGGGACCAAAATGAAAATGA
>Ga0325410_1009124_pt1 | contig 10646 bp, 11 predicted proteins | sample PopdelMetagenome_16_FD_206182 | JGI IMG/M metagenome (GOLD analysis project Ga0325410, IMG submission 206182) | Populus deltoides microbial communities from Bellville, Georgia, United States - Xylem-PdIQD-R3 | ecosystem: Host-associated > Plants > Phyllosphere > Stem > Wood/Secondary xylem...
ATTTCTCCGATAGATGGAGAGAGAAAGAAGGGAAAGTAAATAAGAAAAAAAGGAGGGAAAAAAGAGAGAGCTTTTGGGTAAATTACATCAACACCCCAAACTTCTACAAATTATACGTAACCCCTAACTCATTGGGGGTCAGGAGACCTTACTGATGCCTAATGGCTTGCTGTTTCAGGCAAGAACTAAAATGGCTCCTATGCATGACTTTTCCCTAAAATTCCAAGTCCAAAGCAAACCCCTCTCCCTCTCTTTCTCTCTATCAAAAACCCTCTAGGATTTTGAACCTTTGTGACCCCCAAAACCCTTCTAAAGGTACACACACTTTCGTTTCTTTTCTTTTCTTTCTCTGCATGTCTTGCAATTTATAGAAATGCTGCTTCTTATCTATCAAAACTCTTTTTTTTTTTGGTTTTTTAGTTTCATACTTTGCTTTAAGAAATGGGTTTGTTTTTAGTGTGGAAACAATGCCCATTTTGAGAATTAGAGACCCTTTTGTGTGTATATTGTATTGTGTTGTAGTTAGTTTCAATTCAAGAGAATTTATATTTTCTTGTGTTTTTAGTATTATTATTTCCTTTATTAGTACTGGTGTGATAATTTCAGTGACAGTGGAATTTTTAGAGTATATTTGTCAAGAAAGAATTCAATAAATTCAGTTTTGGTATTTAATTTCATAGCTAAGAGATTTTTAATGAATTTATAAAATATAGATGGACTTTTTTTTCCTGTTTTGATAATGTTAGATAGGATTTTTAGTTTGAAATGAATGTAAAAACTGCTTGTTTTTTTTGCATGTTGTCATGGGCAGATGATGATTGTAGTTCAAGAACTGTGATCGTTTTGCCAGTTGTGATTTCTGTTGGAGTGAGCTAACGGTTGCCTTTGTATCTTTCTTTTTTGTAATGTCTCTATGTTGTTGTCCTTATTTCTTCCTGTTTTCTGAAGGTCAAGGAGTAGAGATGATGAAGAATTAGGGAGTCCTTGTGATGAGTGATGACAGCATGGAAATCGGGCTTCAAAAGTCAGATAAGTTGGACTTGAACTTAGATCAGGACTGTCGTAGTCTGAATTTTGCACTGGTCAATTCATCCCAGTTCAGTAACTCATCGAAAGATGGTGTTAATATAGGTGGGGTACTAAAAATTGGCACAGAGTTTGAATCGGATGAACATGCTTATAGATTTTACAACAAGTATGCCAAAACAGTAGGCTTCAGTGTTCGAAAAGATTGGGTGAATAGGAGTAAGGTGCATGGTCTTGTGGTATCTAGAAAGTTTACTTGCTCTAAGGAAGGTTACCGGCGGAAAGACAAGAGAGATCTTAATGTGAAGAAACATCGGAAAGAAACAAGAACTGGTTGCTTGGCTCACATGATTGTCACTCGCCAGCCTGATGCCAAATACAGAGTGACCCATTTTGAGGCAGAGCATAATCATGATAATATAGACCCAAATAATGCTGAATCACAACTATTATGGAGGGAAATACATGTTGATCAAGCTGCCGAAGGTGACTTGCGTAGTAATTCAGGTACAGAATCAAGCTCAACCTTTGAACTGGTGAACAGACAATTTGAAGTTTGGAAATCTCTTGATCAACTGGCCATGGATTTTGACAATTCCCTGCGGTCTGAAAGGATTAGAGATATGAAGGAGGGGGAGGCAGGACGTTTGCTGCGTTATTTCCAGAGGCAGCACATTGAAAATCCATCATTCATTCATAGCATTCAGGTTGATATTGATGACAAAGTAAGTAACATATTCTGGGCTGATGATAAAATGGTAGTGGACTTTGATCATTTTGGTGATGTGGTTTGTTTGGACACAAGTTACCGAATGAATAAAGATCTTCAGCCATTTGTACAGTTCATAGGAGTGAACCACCACAATCAGGCAATAATTTTTGCTGCTGCACTTTTATTTGATGACACTGTTGAATCACTTAAGTGGTTGTTTAATACATTTCTAGAGGCAATGTCTGGAAAGAAGCCAAAAGTCATTCTTACAGATCAAGATGCAGCAATAGTTGAAGCAATCAATTCAATTTTACCTGAAACAAGCCATCGTATCTGTGTTTGGCAGATGTACCAAAATGCTCTTAAGCATCTTAGCCTTGTAGTGAAGGATATGGAATCCTTTTCTAATGACTTTCGAAGTTGTATTTATGACTACAATAATGAGGAGGCTTTTGTTCATGCTTGGGAGGGTCTGCTGGACAAATATGGTCTTCAACAAAATGACCGGCTAAGATGGATGTTTAGAGAAAGAGAGAAATGGTCCATAGCATATGGCAGGAACACATTTTTTCTTGACATGAAAGGCTCGCATGTTGCTGAAGATTTATCTAATAACTTGAGAAGTTACCTAAACTCTGACCAAGATGCTCTTCAGATTTACAAAATTTTTGAAAGGGTGGCAGACGAGCAACGCTTCAAAGAAACACATGCTAATGATGAAATGACTAGATCCATGCCAAGATTACTGGGGAATGTAGCTTTGCTAAAGCATGCAAGTGGTATTTATACGCCAAAGGCTTTTGAGTTATTTCAGAAGGAATATGAGAAGTGCTTAAATGTTGTAGTTACCCAGTGCAATGAGAAAGGATTTTTGCTTGAATATAAAGTCAGTACATTTGGACAGACTCAAGAATATACAGTCATATTCAATTCAGCAGATGACACAGTTGTTTGCAATTGCATGAAATTTGAGAATGTTGGGTTCTTATGTGGCCATGCTTTGAAAGTTCTTGATAACTGGAACATAAAGGTGGTCCCGTCCCGATATATCTTGAAGAGATGGACAAAAGATACAAGGCTCGGAAGAGTAAGAGATAGCGGTGAGTTCACTGCTAAAGAGAACCTGAAGTCGGCTGTAGCTAGCCGTTACAAAGATTTGTGCCGCAACATAATCAAAATATCAGCCAGAGCAGCTGAATCAGAGGATGCGTTTCAGTTTGCATTAAGACAACTAGATGAGCTAATTGAAGGTGTAGAGAAGATCTTGATGCTGAAAGCTGAGGAGGGTCAAGGCATCACCTCTAGTAGCACGGTGGTGAATGGTTTTGAAAGTGAAAATGCTGAGTTTTTCTTGGATGAGGAAGAAATTGAGGATCAAGGCGAAGACAACAGAGTGGACGGAACCAAAGAAAAGGAGAGTGCTGCTCCTGATAGACATCAACTGAAGAATATAAATGAAAAGAGCTGTAAGAAAAAAAGATTTCAGCTTGGACACACACCTTCACCAAATACTAGCAGCTGCATTTCAAGTCCTCCACAAGCACGTGTTATGACTGAAGGCCAATCTCACAATCCTCTTCTGCAGGTTATTCTAGCATACTTTCAATCATCCTTTTCTTGCTTGGATCCTTTCTCATGATTGAGCTGATAATTGAATAATTCTTCCATGTGTATCAAGCAGGGTTTGTATAATTTTGAGGCTAATCAGGTGGTTCAGTGCTTGTACCAGCAGCAGAATCCAGTAATGGACCATGAAGATAATCCTAACATGTACCAACAATCAGTTTTTTATGCTGACCAGCATGTCTCACCTACTCAAATTCCATTACTCCAGGTACTATTCATGGACATTTAACTTCTCTCCATTTATCGAATTAGGACCATGGTACTTATCCAGGTGATCTGGTGCAGGAACCCTTAATCCGGAGTGCCTACCACGAGTCCCTCTCTAACAATGCTCTATTGAGGCAGGTACATATTTAACTTGAAAATGGCAATATCTTGGATGTTAGCTCTTGTAATTAAATTGCAGCCAAACTTTGCATGTTGATCATCAACTTTCTCATTTTCATCTGCAGGCAATGGATCTCGATCTCCAACATCCTCATTCATCTTCAATCTTACTATATGATCATAGATTCAGAACTTTTGACACTTCTTATCTTGGACTAAAGTAAACATGAAGAATGTCATATCATTCTTCTCCCATGTTTTGTATCTATGTCCTCATATGCTTCAGTTGTTTCAACAAATAATAAGTTGGATTACAATTAGGCATTTTTCTCATTAAATAGAAAGGCAGATCCCCACACCAAAATTTCATTAAAAAATGGAAGTGCTCTCCCCTGAGTCATCCTGCATATTCCGTCTTTTTCACTCAAAAAGGGAAGGCAATGTTCTTTCTTTCTTTTTTCATTAACAAAAGGTCCTTCCTGATTCCTGGGCCATGTTCATGCTCTAGAACTTAATTCATATGCTGGCGGACCATTGACCCATGGAATTAACCATGACATCTAGAATCCCTAAGCTAGATCTTGTGGAATTATATTAAATATTTGATGATATATTCTGTGCTTTGTTAAAAAACCATCTTTGTTTGCCAACCGCACATTGTGTAACCAAATCCAATTCTCTCTTCATATGTTCCTTACAATATCTGATTCTTGCGGATTATTCTCCCAACTAATGAAGAGATTTTGATGGAATTACCACAAATAAAATTGAGCATAATTTTGTAAAGAAATAACCCAAGAAGAGATGAGAAAAATACTCAGTATTATTTAATTGAATAGTTAGCTCAGCTCCTTATTGTTTAAAGAAACTCTCCTCTTCAATTGGTATTGCCTACCAATTTAGTCCAAACAATTTGGGACAAAAGAAAACAAGAAAACTTGCCTGTAGTTTATTCTTTTATCAATAATCAATTATTATTATTTTTATCGGTTCATCTGATGAGTGAAGTACTTTAATTGTTTTTTTCAATCAAAAAGTCTTTTTTTTTTTCAATCGGGTCATTTTTCTTTCCATTTAACAAACCTCCACCTTTTTTTTTTCCATCTCAATTTTATTTATTTATTTTTCATTCAAGTCCTTTTTTTTTAATTGGGTCTTTTTCCTTCCCATTTTTTCACCTCAACTTTTTTTTCATTCAAGGGTTGTTTTTTTCCTTTTTTCCACTCAAGTCCTTATTTTTTTTTAATTGGGTCCTAGTGCTTCCCATTAATTTAGCAAGCCTTGTCGTTTTTCACCTCAACCTCGTGTGCTACATTACATCTACAATGTAAGTCTACGACCTGATATTAAATAAAATTATTAGAAAAATATGTGACGGATCCACAAATAATTTTAAAATGGTTTTTTGAAAGATTTCTTTAAAGTATTATTATATTATTATATTTTAAAATAAATGGGCTGCTCGGGCCCAAAGCCCAAACCCGACTTATTCGAATTGGGTTGGGCTTACTAACGACCTAACAATCTTCTCTCCCTTTTTTGAATTTGGGTTGGAAACGATCCAATCATCTAGGCTGGGCTGAAATGAGTCTAGCCCAGCTCATATGGTCATTGGCCTCACCAAGTGACCATGTTAATTAATTGCACTGCATGCATAATGAATTCTTGTTTTGCATGTAGTGGCTATGGAGGGTTTGTAGCCGAGGGAAGAGGGAAAAGAAGAAGATTACTTGGAGTAGGGGAGGGGTGTCACCGCTGTTACTGGTTTGTTGGCGTGGTTAAGGTGGCACCGGAGTTGCTATTGACATCACTGTTGAAGATTATCGCGTAGGGGGAGAAGAAGAAGCAAACGATGGTTGTTCCTATTGTCAGCGATAAGATGAGGTTGCAAAGGTGTTAGGCTGTTGTTGGTCACAATGTTGGTGAGATTGTGGTGACTAAGGCTGCGGTATAGGGAGGGCAGAAAAAAAAAACTAGGGAGGGCTAAATTTTTTCCCACTTTACACTAATATTTCTTGCTCCTCAATGCCCAAAAATGGCATCTTGTCTTTATCAGGGACCAATCTTGGCCCTTGAACGATTCAAGCGAGAAGGATCCCAATTGTTGACTCAAAGATGTCATCATGATTTTCAAAAATTGGGCTGCTAAAGGCTAATCGAGTTGGCCTCTCTATGGCGATGCCACGACGGCTGCAGGGGCAATCAGTAGACACGAATTATGGTGTAGTACAATGTAAGGCTATCATAGTGGTGCATGGTTTGTTCGGTTTTGTGGAGAAACGAAACATTAAATACTCTGAAAAGATAGCCACCTGAGCAGCCTTCGGGTTCAAAGGTAGAAGATGATGAATAGTAACCAGATGTCAAGTCGTATGGCTTTCTCTTTTTTGTTGTTTTTTTTTGTTTCTGCTAGTCAAAACGCATCGTTTTATTTAAATGAAATGACGTCGTTTTCATTTCTTAGGGTTTTAATTAGGTATTTTACTAAAGTTCAATTTAGTCCTTTGGCTTTTGATTTCTTTTAATCCTATCCTTAATTGACTTCAAACTTTTAATTTTATGCAATTTTACTCTCGTGAAACTCTAATATCAACCCCGAACTCTAATATCAACCCTGAATTTTAGCGTCCTTTTTATTTTGATCCTTACTTTTGGATTTATGCAAAATGACCCTCAATTGACCATTAAACTTCTAACTTTTTTTAATTTCACCTCTATTTTCAAACGAATTAAGTCCCCAAAGTTTAACTCCTTTTTCAAAAAGGTTAATAGCAGTAAATTTCTTCAATTTAACCCTTTATTATCCTTAAACTTTGATTTTCTTGCATTTTTACCCCTGATTTCAATCAATTGACTTTCTAAAAATTAATTTTGGTCTTCTAAAATTTCAATTTTCTCAATTAAGCCCAAATCGGGCTTCCAAACTTATTATTTTCACCAATTAAGTCCTTAATAAAATTAATTTGACATATTAAAAGTATAATTAAGTCCTTACACCTAATTAAATCTTTTAATTTGACCCAAATTAATTCTTAAACATAATTAAACTTTTAATTTGGCACATGACTTGAATTATATTAATATAAATTGAATTTATGAACTTAAATTTTATTTTTCATGTATTTATAATCTACATGTATGTGTGTTTACTTATTTAGTGTCATTTAATACTTCATTTCTATTATATTAATGTTTGAGAGATAGCGATTGCGTTAATATTAATTGTTAGAATTGAGACCCAGGATGATTAGGTCGTGATTGGATAATGGTTAATAGAAGTGTAACAGGTTGTTGTTCATTAAAAAAATTCATATATATATATATATATATATATAGAATTGGTAATGAAGAAAATGGGAAAAAAATGTTATAGGGGCATGTTCGATATTAAATCAATTATAATGGTAAATCTGTAATATTTTAGAATTTTTGTTTTTGTTACTTAAGTTCGTCCATTCTTGAGTAAAGTTTTATTAACTATATATATTAATAATTGTATGTAAAATATATCTTTTCAAATATGAAAAGAAACGTGTGATTCACATGCAAATAACTTATAGTTAACAACTAATTTTCCATTGGATTAATCTAACAACTAATCAGTTTAATTTACGCCTATGGCCCCTCCAAAATAGCCCGAAATTTTCACCGCTATTAACATCGAATTTTAGCAACGAAATTATTCAATTACTGATTTGGCAATAAACTAACAATAATATATATATATAATGAAATGAATTTTAAACCGTTGATTTTTAATTTATAGACGGTAGAGATGGCTATCCGGGTGGAGTGTGTAATGACCAATAGGATTGCTTCTTTTAGGCATGCTATTTTGAAAACATTATATATATATATAATCAACGGGTGGAGTGAGTTTTAATCAACGGTTTAAAATTCATTTCATCCTGTCCTCGTCCCTCGCATTTTTTTCCTGCAAAAATCATCATATAGAAGCAAAGGAGCCAAAAAAGATGAGCTAAGCAGCCAAGATCTGTCTTCTCCTTCAACTTCCAGTCAAACCAGTTCCATTAGAATTGCCGCTGAAGCTGAGAAGAAATCTTAAATAAATCAATTAAATTAAATTAAATAAATCAATTAAATTAGCCAACAACCCACTGTCTTAAATGATTCAAATGATTAAGTTTGGAATCCAATACGTGGAACTTTGCGATTACTCGTTAAATTTGAACTATTAATGATATGTACTATTAATTCAAATTGATGATTTGCTTATTAGGAAAATCTTTAATTTGTGCACATGCATCTTTCTGTTTTTTTTTTTTTTTCTTTTGAAAAGAGGCAACATCTATTTATAGGAAGTAGCCTGTCGGAGCACAGTGCCATCTACTCACTTCTTCTTCCTCCTCATCTCATTTACACAGTGCTTGTCAATGGCAGGTGGGCTTAAGACATGGAGGATAATATTGTTGTCTATTTTGTTGGCGCTATCAAACTGGGAACACCGAGCTTGTGGATCATCACCACAAGTGCCTTGTCTCTTCATGTTTGGAGACTCGTTGTTCGATAACGGGAACAATATGGTTCTTGTAACAGATGTGAAAGCCTCTTATCTACCTTACGGCGTAGACTTTCCTTATGGGTCTACAGGAAGGTGCAGCAATGGACTCAACTTAGCCGATGTCATTGGTCTGCAGCTTCCTCTCTCTTCTCTTATAATTAAACATAAAATCTTCGTTTGGTTTCTCTTTACCATTTGCTGCTCATTTTTTCATCATTTAATCTTAAGAAATAAAGACCCTGTATAAATTAGACGAGCTCTTGTTTCAGCTGAACAATTAGGTTTCGAAAATTACATTCCACCCTTTGGGACGGGGGACTGCAGGGATTTTATGAATGGTGTAAATTATGCATCTTCTGGAGGTGGCATTCTTGACACGACAGGATCTCTTCTGGTGATTGCCAACACTCATATGCCTTTAAATTACGAATATATTAGAATCTTTCAGAATATTTCTTTTAGGACATGAAATAAAATCCAACATTTTCTAAAATTTACGAAGAAGTACCTGCTGGTTCAGATTTTTCTTAGGTTCGTCATCTTCTTGATGGGCGCCATCCTGTTTTTCAAAGTTTATTTGAGTTAAACAAACACTAAATTAATGGAAAGGGGCAACGATACATCCAGTTTTTCTTAGGTTCGTCATCGTGAATTTTTTTTCTATCAAAATATATTTTTGTAAGAACATACGCACCGCATTTCCCAATATAATAAAGCGAATCAACTTCTTTTAATAAAGATAATAAATATATGCTACTTAACTAAATTCAGTAAGAATATTTATGTCTTAATTTGCAGCTCTAACAATATGATTCTTTTGTATGGAAAGGGACAACGATACACCATGGATCTTCAGTTATATTACCACAAGATTATAGTATCACGGATTGCCAAAGAACTGGGGGGTGCGGATGTTGCAAGGAAGTACCTTGGCCACTGCATATACGCTGTTCAAATCGGTTACAATGACTATCTCAACAACTATTTTGCCGAAGGCTACAATAGTAGCAAGATCTACACTCCTGAACAATTTGCACAGCTTCTTGTTCTAACTTATGAAATTCAACTAGAGGTTAGTTCCTTGAAAAACCATTCCTCCAAAAAGCTAATTTGTTAGTACCATATATACATTTATACACACAAAACCAGATAAAAGTAGTGATAATCCTGAGTTATTATATGAGATTTAAAACGTGATTTAATTGTGACTTTAAAACCTTTTTTTTTTTTTTTAATGATAGTGGCTATAAACTAACTTAGTAATAGTGCCTCTTCCATTCTTCTTCTTGACAATGTCAGAGATTGTACAAGGAAGGAGCAAGAAAGATAGCCGTCTTTGGACTTATTCGGATAGGTTGTATGCCATCATACATCCAACTATTTGGCGCAGATGAATCTTCATGTGTAGAAAAGCTCAACCATGCAGTTCAACTTTTCAACAACAAGCTTCAAAAAGTGATCGCAAAGCTTAATGCCAACCTTCCCGTAGCTAAATTTACTTACATAAACTCTTACGAAATTGATTCTGAAAATTATACAGATTTAGGTAATATTTTTATTCTTTTGGGGGGGTTAATGGTTGATCATCAAGACAGACGTCGCCATAGCCTACTAATTTTACTTTGCAGGTTTCAAAATCATCGATAAGGGCTGTTGTGAAGTTCCTACTGGAAGAATACCGTGTGCACCTCTTACTTATCCATGCCTCAACAGGGATGAGCATGTGTACTGGGACGGAGCCCACTATACTGAAGCTAGAGCTAGGATTTTTGCAAAAAGGGCATATAAACGTCAATTTCCTGTTGATGCACGTCCATACGATATCAGTGAATTAGCTGAGGTCTCAAATGATGAAGCCGATGGTTGCAGTACGTGTGGCCGTAAAATATTATGATTAAGACTGGTGGTTGGCTTAGGGCAGGACTACCAGCAGGGCCTTCGTATATATTTTGATTTAAAAGATATCTACCATTTCTACCAATAAAAGAAAAGACACCCACCATTGGAATGGTCTTTTGCTTCTTCTTTTTTCATGTTTTTCCAGAGAAGACTGGTTGTTGACAATGTTTCTGTCATCTAGGATATTAGCATTGTATTCGAATGCTGCAACAATATTTAAACCCTCGCCATTGAATAAAACATCCAATTTCATATAATTTTCTGCCTTTTTATTTATTTATTTTTGTGAAATCAGTATCCTAACAAAGCTGAAAGAGAGGATTGTCGCACCCGACATCGCGGCGGCCCACAAATATTTCTTGAATATAGAAAAAGAAAAGATATCTGGCATCTGTTTCTTTTAAGGAAAAATGTCTTGTTTTAGGAGTCGCCACCTAGTATTATGGTCACTAGAAACCCTAACTGGTCAACAGAGATTCTATGGTTCGGGATTGGTTACGTAAAAGGGAAGATGTTATCACCCCTTAAACGTTC
>Ga0325410_1009125_pt1 | contig 10646 bp, 3 predicted proteins | sample PopdelMetagenome_16_FD_206182 | JGI IMG/M metagenome (GOLD analysis project Ga0325410, IMG submission 206182) | Populus deltoides microbial communities from Bellville, Georgia, United States - Xylem-PdIQD-R3 | ecosystem: Host-associated > Plants > Phyllosphere > Stem > Wood/Secondary xylem...
GACAATTTTAATGGTGTATCTTTCATTTAATTTGCTGTATTTAGAAGCATAAATTCTCTTAATTACATACTCAAATCCTGACCTAGTAAAATTAAGAAAATAAATAAATCTCTAACCATGGAACTGCTCATTGAAATTATCTCTAGTTAATTGTGAAATACTAGATAATCAAAGGGTGTGCATATAATTTATGCAAATCGCAACACGGGACACAGATGGCACTGGGTTACATTATCCACCCCAAAATATCCCGGCAAATGTTCAATTTAAATAGCGTATATTAAATTATTAATTTTGTCGCTCTCCCCTTTATTGAAGCAAAGGACAAGATGCCTTTATATATGTACATATATCACTTCCTAAAATCATTTACACACCAAACAAAAATAATAATTGCTACATTATCACTTGTATTGTCTTCGAAATATTGCCACTAAAATCATGATTTTTAAGGAGCATGTCCTCTTCCTGATCAACTACCATATCGGCACCATGTTTTTTAAGGTTAACATGCCTTCATATATATATATATATATATATATATATAACCGAGAAATACGTTTTTGTTTTGTATAATTTATGAGGTATTAATTACAACAGAGTTTTTTAATTAATTAACTAGTTGAAAAGCTCGAGTCGAATCGGTATAAGACAAGGGGGGAAAACCCTCAATATTTTATGCAAATGATGTGTGAATCAGAGTTATAGATGGACGAGTTAGTACGAAATCATAGAACTATTCTTGTCCCGATACGATTCATTCACATTCCTCCATGGTAGGGTAGAAGTCCATAATATGCCAAATACAATTTATGGTTAAAGAGAAAAGGATGCCGTATACTACTTTTTCTCGAGGAGGAAAAAATATATTGCACACATATATATTTCCCATGAATAACATAACTTATTAAGAAAAAAAATTGTAGATTAATCTAGGAAGAAGATACGATAGTACCGATCTAAAGTTATAAACTAATACAATATGTGTATATTATCATAGTTGATGCTCCAATCTGTTGAAACTAGAAGTAGACATCTAAAAACTACATTACATAAACTTAGGAACTTGATGTGGATCAAATCACATGAATCCATCACAACAGTAAGAAATATATATTCAAAAAAAAGAAGTTTATAATAATAATCAAGTGGGTTCATGCTCTTGATATCTTAAGATTGTGAAAAGAAGAAGCAAGCGCGCTCGCGCATATATATATATATGGAAATTATTGCAGTAACCTCTGGATCTGGATGAATTAATTGTGAACCTTGATATAGAATCAGGTTGATAGCTCCAATGCTCTGATCATTGGCAGCAATTCGGGCCAGGCATATTTTAGGAACAGTGCAGATGCTGCAGTGAGCCTATATTTCTATACCGGTTGCTGGGTTGTCTTGTGCTCCACGGATTGATGCATCAAATACCCGTCTCTAATCTGACCTTTGAAGTCAGGACTACCGGAAACATTCCTTGGCGAGACAAGGTCCGGTTGCCTGACTTTTGAGGCATCCTTTAGTCGCTTTGCACACATACAGTAGAGAACAAACAGAAGACATAAAGGGAAAAGCAAGAGCAGCACTAGCATCGTAATCTGACCGTGGATAGCAAAGTTACGGTCACTTGAGACAGGAAGCTCATCCTTCTGAGTGTGAACAATATCAGGGGCCAATGTAACTGATGGTAATGAACCAGCATTAGCCATAGAAATTACCAGTAGTGACTTTACTTGCTTGCTGACTGCAAGATGTAGTGGGCTAGAGAGAAGGTTAAGGGTCTCAATGTGCTGGGATGTTGCCAAGAAAAAGAGGAATGACTTGTTATGGATGGGACGGTGACCATGAAATAGAGGAGGCTGAGCAGCCAATAATTTTTGTAATATTGAAATATGGCCCTTTTTAGACTATTCATGAATTGTAGATAAGCATCTTTGCTCTCATTCACATGTAAGAAATCAGCTTGTGATTAATTGATAATTATGGGAAAAAGAAAAGACATTGATCGTGCTATCTATATATCGAAGTCTTACGTGTCAAATTGCTATTCCCTCATTGATATTGAGGTGACAATCAACTAGGTTTGGCCTAACATATATATAATAATAATTTGAAGAAACAAGATGAATTTAAAAAAAAAAACTAAAAAAGAAATTAGAATAAGCCTAATTATAATATATTAGTAATATCATAATTTAAACTTATTTTTTACATGCTTTTGCTTGTGTTTGTTCAAAAATAAATGCTTTCAACACTATGAATAAAATTAGTTATTGTATATAAAAATTCAGATTCGTCAATTTTTATTCAATAAAATAAATATATATATTTAGTTAATGTATTTTTTTCTTTCTAGTAGCGGGTCATATTTACAGGAGTACTAACTATAAAGAAATTTTAGAAAATTATAAAGATACATTTACCAAGTCAGAGTTACATCGATCCGGAAAGAAAAAATTCCAGACTTCTTAATAATCCACCGTCAACTTCCTTTCATAATATCCTACCTCCATGAAAGTCGAATTCTCACCGCCTCCTTGAAAAAAAAATGTCTTGAACCATCAGACGACGGCGGCACATTTGCCCGTCCAGATTATGATTTCAGAAATGCCCTAATACCATCTTCAAATTACTTATGTTTTTGTTAGACAAGAGATAGGACAGAATACTATACCGGTTTGGGGGTCCCCAGAAACGATACAGGAAGATGTCTAGCTCTAGCCCCCTGGCCCAAGTGGGCAAATTAGTGATAGGACAATTATGAACCTTCTCTTAAAATATTTTTTTCTACAATAGTTTTTTTGAGATTTTTTTAACAATTTCTGTAGCAGTTTTAAGTAATAACACTATAATCATAGTCTAGAGATATTCTTAAATCAATTTTTATACATCAAGACTAAATCTCTTCCTAACATGTAAAATTTTGAATAAATTATGTATTTGGATGGAAGCATTGATAAAATAAAAAGTATTTTCTCAATATGTCATATAATATTATAATTTTGACTGATAGTGATAATCCACTTAATGTTAATATTAAGACTTTAAGAGTAGATTATGTATAATTTTTTTGAATTAATATGGATGTTCAGGTTAACTTGCACATATCTCAATTAATTTTACGGGCCATGAAATTAACGATTATATAAACCTTTAATAACTCTAAAATTAATTTATAAAACTTAAATCAGTAATCTTTGAAAAGGAAATTTAAAACTTAAGTATTTAAACTGCATCCCCTTAAAACTTATCATATATATGTTTTTATCAGGCAACGAAGAGAGGTGGAATCCAATGAATGCAGTCAGTACTCAAGATATTTCTTTATGAAGTTCAATTTTTCTGGCGATGGAGAGTGGTGACTTCTACGAGGAGCCAATCGAGTACTTGATTGGAGGTAAGGTGATGATGCATGGTAGGGTTTGGGATCCGTGGATGAGTTCCTTTCTATTTGTTTTCGAGGGCATTGTGACAGTCATTCTTCGTAGGCATATCTATATATTGATAACATCGATCGTTTTCCTTTGTCAGCTTCTTGCACTGTCTGCATGTAGGGGAGGCAACTTCTCATTCCGATCACATATATATATATATATATATATATATATATATATATATATATATATATATATATATATATATTACTACTAGGTTATCCTACACCACTTAATTATGGAAAAGAAAAATAATTAAACTAAAATAACTTAGGTGGTTATGCAAGTAGTTCTCATTAGTTAATTATAGATCCGTCAAAACGGGGTTAAATAAATAATCTTGTAGGAATATTTATGAATTAATAGAGCTAATTATTTTTTAAAAAATCTGAGTTATGTATAATGATCAAGATAAAAAAAAATCCAAAATTTTTGATATGATTCTTTGAAATTACTTATTTTTTACCACAAGATTTGAACTCCTGTTGATCCATTAAACTACGAAGAGGTAGTGAGAAGTTATAAATAGAGGCGAGCTATGATGCTGGAATACAATTCATTTAGAAAAATAAAACATGAAATTTGACTGAATCACCAGCAGAAAATTGGAGTGAAATGGATTTTACCACAAGAATTTATAGGATAAAATAAATTTGGATTAGTTTTGTTATATTGTCTCTTTATTTTCTATCTTATTTAAGACTTTTATTGCTTTTTTTTTCACTTGGAGTTTCTTAATTTGCTTATGTTTAAAGAGTTGTAAATATTTTAGAGAAAGAAATTACTTGGAGAGAATATATTTAGTGATAAAATCTGGAATTAAGACTTTGTAATTTGACCCTATTTGACAGGATTGCTTGTTGTCTGCCTTGTGATATTATCATCTGCATCTTGTTAAAGGGTTGGACTTATGCCTCTTAACAGGTAGACCATGGAATTGCAAACTAAGCCCAACCCATCTGTGCCTAAATCGAATCAAAGAACAAGTAGGTGCAATAAGGGCCGAGCCATCGAGCCTGACTCAGCCATAATCACTGCCAAAAGGCTAGTGATTGCTTAAAGCATGGCCTTTTGATATGATAAGAACTTGTAGGAAAACCTAATTTTTTTTTTTTTGTAAATTCGTTCATTAGACTTGAAATTTTGACAATTTAAACCTGGTGAATTCTTTGAACTGATTAATCAATTTTATATGCATGCAGAGTAAAATATGTGAGTTTATTTTAATGTGCTATCCAGATAAGATGTACATATTTATACATTGCATCAAAATATATACTTAATTCTAAATCTTCACTTGTTTTGTTCTTGGACTTCTTTTCATTTTGTTTATCGATATGTTTTTCGAATAAATTTGTTTAAATTTATTCTCAACAAGATAATATTAGTTCATTTTCTAGTTAATTGTTATCATTAAAATATATAACTATATGACTCAAAATTCAACAGTATGCTCATATGAGTTATTATATGCTATGAAATTTGAGTATATTAATTGGACAAGGTTTTAGAGTTTATTTTGGTCATGTGTTATCACCAACAAATATAGTGAACATATTTGTCTAATAGAGTAGACTTAATGTTGTTGAACCATACTAAGTTTTTTATGTCTTTTTTTATTTTTTGCATAGTATTATTTTCTATTAAATAGATCTTGTATTGTAGATCTTAAATCAACTACTACCTACACACACAGAGGTTTTGTACAACATAACTTATACAAAATGATTTTTTTTTTATTTTGAGTCATAATTCAAAAGTTATTTCTCATAAATAATTTATAATAAAAATATATAATTAAATAAGAAGTGTGTTTGAGAAAATAACTTAATGCAACTTATTTGGAGTAGGAAGATACTATGATATAGAAATAATAAGTTAGAAATTAAAAATCCTATATTTTGATTAAAACAACATTTTGAGTTTATTTTTGTAACAATTTCTTAAATTAAGTTAAGAAAATAATTCTATCTATAAATATTTATGAATTTTATAAGTTAAAAACTAAAAAGTAATTTAATTTAATTTGTAAAAATCATATCAAATAGAATCTACATAATTTTACTAGTTAGATCAACAAATATTAAAAAACAATTTAAGAGTATGAGCTTAAAAAATAACCATATTAATAAATAAAAAAAGTTATCAACAATAAGAAATGATCATCATAGGATTATCAATGGAGTATTAGAGATTTGTTATGAAAAACATGGTTCATTAGAATACTTGAGGTCAAATTAAAAGTGGAATTCATTCATTTTTAAAATTTAAAACTGATAAAAATTATTCTTCAATAAAAACACTTTAACATGAAATATTGACTTGATTAAAATAAATTATAAAAGAATGAAAATTTTATTTTAAAGAACCACTGGTTAGCATGTTTTGTATATTCAAAAACTCTCAATTCCACATTGAAATATTAAAATATTTTTTTATAATTTATATAATGAGAAGATGAAGAGATAAAGATGTGGCTTGGGTCTTGGGCTAAGTCTCAAGTCCTGCATTTGGGCCTAGATTTGGATTTCTTGCAAAATGATTTTTTGGCTAATAATGAATTAATTCTTGCCATTTATTTTAGGTTTGAGTTTGAGTTTGTGATGATTTTTTTCTCATAAAATACTATTTTTTGCTAGCACAATTTTTTATTTATCTAGAACATGAATAAAAAGTTTGAACATTTTTTTTTTAACTTGAGCATATTTTATTTATACAAAAACATTATATTTAAAAAAAATTATAAGGTTAATTTTGTTTTATTGTGGGTAATTAAAGCTGATAAATCACAAGAATCAATATTTATACAAAAGATATTAATCATTAATAACAACAATAACATATTTTCATCTATTTCAAATTATTATTTTATTTATGCAAATTAATTAAAGCATGTTTGTTTTGTTTTAAAGTTTTAGTGTAATCTTATATTTATGGTATATACATGATTATAAATTTATGGTATTTACATGCTTTTTTTATATAATTAAACTAAATAAACAACTAATCTAAATTAACATTAAGTTATATCATTCAAATCTGTAGTAATTTTTACAACATGAAGTGCATCACAACTTTCTTTGGATGCTCGTTCATTTTCATGCTTTTAGTATTCTATTCTCTTCCATTCCGGTCCAAAGAATATGTTTATACACATCACCATTATTCACTAATATGAATTATGCTGATCTTAGCTAGATATTATTAAATATCCTATTCTTTTTCTTTTCTTTTCTTTTCTTTTTAATTTCCACTCTAGATGTATATTTTGCCATTTAATTTATTCATAACATAAGTACCGATCATATTTTGTCATCAATTAAGGTCACCTTTCATGCTTTTATAGACATTAATATCGAATGATTTAAATATTAGAGGCTCCGATATTTTAGAGGTCTCGATATTTTATTATGAACTATAAGTAAAATATTCTTGAGCTTGTCAATACTTTTTCTTATATTTTTTAATGTTTTGAATTTTAATTTATAATAGCTTTAATAAAAAATAAACTGGTTCCATCAATAATATCTCAATTATTATAAAAAAAAAAAACATTAATATCATGAAAATGACACAACCCTAAAACTTCTTTATAATGACAAAAGACAATCAAATGCATAGTATATCCGAAGCTCTACCCTCCATATGTTCGACATGGGTATATATGCCCCGTATTGATTCTTCTACATAGTGGCTGAAGGGTTGCTAGAGGATATGTTCCTTATTTGACAACTAAAGTTATATCACGACGTTAATAAATAAAAGTTCTATAAATTTCTTGATTTTTTTCGATCCATGGCTCAGCTCAATGTACGAAAATATGTAAAACCAAGAAGAAGAAAGGGAATGATTCTCCATATTGTTGTGTTCTCCATATATCTCACAGAACAAGATCACTTGTCAAAAATCAAATTATGATTAACAGGGCTTGCATTACTGTGCCCTCTACGTGCATGGAAAACGCTGGCTTCAAAAAGGGCATGTTCTGTGGCAGCCAATTAACGCTACAAAAAATTGCAGAGCAGCTCCAATTTCTTACTCCACCTAGAGTGAATACTATGGAAGTAGAGCACTTTGATGATAATAATGGTTCAAAGCTTGAGATCATGGAGTCTGTAGCAGTAGAAAATGATGAGTTTTGCTTGGAGAATTGGAGGAAGAAGAGAGCGGCTGTCTTGATTTGCCTCTTTGAAGGCAATGAAGGCGAGCTACGTGTTATTCTTACCAAGAGATCTATGAAGTTGTCTTCTCATCCAGGTAATTAATCAAATGTATAGAATGAATTGAAAACTTCAAGTATTTTGAGTTTTATATAAATTATAAGTTGTGATTTACACTTGGTAAGCATTATTTTTCACAAAGATTTTCTCAACTGCAACACCAACCATCATTAGGGAGCAAATATATAGGGCTGAAATAGATTATCGAATGCCAAAATTTAATTGGTTTGTTTAATTATAGTGGGATACTACTGGTGTGCCTCTTTCACAAGAGGATGCGAACAATAAAAGAATTCAATTGCTAGGGAAAAAAGGATTAAAGGAGGGAGACTACAGTTTCATAACATAATTTTGCAAGGCTAGTGATTAAGTATCATGATGGGGAGGCCCATCAACACCAAGATTATATATATGGTGACTGATTTTCTCCGGCACAAATGATTTTCCAACAAGAATTCCCGGAAAAAAAAAAGCTTAAAATAGATTTGGTAATTAATGGAAAAAAATTATAATTGACTTAGGTTTACAAGTACTACTACATAAAATTGGTTCTTGAGTGGATTAATTCTCTTCAGTTGAAATCTCACTTCATTTAGCTTCCTACACACACTTCTACAAGATAGAATCTAGTGACAATTATTCGATAATTATATCAATATTTTAAGTAAACATAATTAAAAATACATGTTATATATAGTAGTATTTCAAGTAATTATTTTAATTATGCATGTTTAGCTGCATTTATTTAACTTTGAAGTACATTATATTAGTTTAGTTTAGTTGGAATTATGATATAACTTCAAATGTTAAATTTATATCTAATATTGGGAAAAATATATCACAATTATCACAAAAATTAAGACAAATGATACTAAAATATATAATGATGACAATTATGAAATAGTATTATAATGTGTGTCTACCATGGCATGTATTTTATAATTGTTTTTAGACAAATTACACTAAAAAGTAATTTTATTTTAGTTACAATGATTTAATTTCATCACTTGTATGATTTTGCCTACTTCCCTATCTCACTAAATATGAGTTCTCTGCCAAAAGAAAAATTATTCTTTTATGAATCAGATTATTTGTAGAACAGAAGTAGAGTACAAAGAGCTAAACATTAGCAAACTATAAAATGACAGAAGAGGTAAAACATTCAGCATTCAGGTCCCTGATAGAATTTCACTCACATGTGCACCCTGATAGAATTCTTAGCTGAGCAATTTCACACAGTTCTCAGTTTGTAACACTATAACATTTTCTAATATTTATTTTTGGTCAAAAAGTAATTAAGGGACTCCTAAATTATTATTATTATTTGCAAGAAGCAGGAGATGTAGCATTGCCGGGTGGGAAGATGGAAGAAGGAGATGTGGATGACTCTGCAACTGCATTAAGGGAAGCCATGGAAGAGATAGGTTTGGATCCTCATCTTGTTCAAGTTGTTGCAAACTTAGAGCCCTTTATTTCCCAGGTATATATGTAGTAATGTTTAATTTCCTCTTGCTAATTTATATGACTCAAACTATCTGATGATCCTGATCGAACCCATGTTTTTCACGCAGCGCCAGCTGAAGGTTGTTCCTGTGGTAGGGCTACTAGCCAGGGTAGAAGACTTCAAGCCTGTACTAAACACTGACGAAGTTGACACTATTTTTGATGTCCCATTGGAAATGTTTCTCAAGGTTTTCAGACCCTCTCCATACCTCAATCTTTTATTTTTCAAAAGTCGCATGCACGAACAATATTTGACAAATGCAAAACACATAATCACTACTAGAAAATAGCAAAACAAGAAAGAAATAAGAAATATTTCATCGCTGATTAAAGTGTGATTTCATCAGAATTACAATTAATAACAAACGGTAAAAAATTGTTAGAAAACATATTGCGGGTGATTTATTTTATATTAAAAATATAATCACCAATAAATTTTCATTTGAATTAATAACGTCTCAAAAAAAAATTAACTAGTAATAATTTTGTCGGTAAATTTATAGTAATTATTGTAAATTATCAATGAGATAAATCAACGGTAAATTCACTGGTAATTATAAGACCTAATCTGTAAAAAAATTACATCAACAGTGACAATTCCTGTAAATTTTTTTGAATGCTTTGAAACTCTTCAAGAAATTAAGTCCGATGGTAATTGTATTTCACATTCCGTCAATAATTCTGTACATATTATATGTAGTTATTTAGAAAAAAGTTAAAACAAACAATACAATTAAAACAGGGATGGTGTTCATCAGTTGAAGAGGGGGTGACAGATGTGGAAGTCTCGGTGGCTGTGAGTGAGTGGTCTCGAGTAAAAGAGTTGGTATAGCTCAAGATGGAGGTGCTTGGTTTTTTGGCTTACGGATGGTGGACATTTTAAGTGTTGATGGGTGTATGTTTTTTACTGTGCGTTTTTGATGGTGAGACTGTTGGACATGGTGGTGGCTAAACTGGGATAAAAAAGGAGCAACGGCGGAGGAGGAAGATAAACAATGACTTGACTTTATGATTTTGGGGGTATGAGCACCGTCTGTGAGAGAGGGAGAACGAGCGGCTACTTGTCTGAATTATTATTTTTTTATGACTAAGATTTGGGTTGATCGGGTTTTGTTTTCTTGTTTTCTTTTATGGAGGCTATTACTGGAAGAGAGGCTGTCGTGAGTGTGATGAAGATGGTGGTGTTGAAGGAGGGAATTAAGGGTTTATGCCTACTCTTCAGTATTTTTTTTATCCATGAAACAGAGGCCCCCTCTGGTTTTTTCGTTCCTCCACTCTTGTTCCTCCCTAGTTCTCTCTTGTTGCAGGCTTTTGAAGCCCATCAAAGGCTCTAGGCTTGTGGGAATAATTTAGGACTTGATTTCGGGTCTTGATTGAAGATTTTGGGCTAGAATTATGGGATTTGAGAGATGAAATAGGGATATTTAAAATCTAGTTTAATAGCTAAGTTTCTTGATTCAATTGGAATCTGAACTAAATTGAATTAATTTGAACT
>Ga0325410_1009130_pt1 | contig 10644 bp, 7 predicted proteins | sample PopdelMetagenome_16_FD_206182 | JGI IMG/M metagenome (GOLD analysis project Ga0325410, IMG submission 206182) | Populus deltoides microbial communities from Bellville, Georgia, United States - Xylem-PdIQD-R3 | ecosystem: Host-associated > Plants > Phyllosphere > Stem > Wood/Secondary xylem...
ACAAGCGAAGATTCTTTTGAATTCAAATTTGTCAAAAACATAAGAATACAAAATTCAAAATAAGGTATAAAATTATGATATATTGAGAGCTCCAATCGCGTGTGTTTCTACACTTTGCAAAGTAGTTACTGCAATGTTAGTATTACAAAATACATAGAGCCCTAATAACTGTTGCAAATTGCAAACAACAAGTTACATCAATGTTAGTATTACAACACTGTATGATGTAATCCGTATAAATTGTATTGTAAAATAAAATTCACCAAATACATAATGCAATACACAACAAGTATAAAATAAAATCCCCCATTAGTAACGTCATACTATTCTCTCATACAAAATCACAACTGAAAGATTAAGTTGAAATGATCAAAGGAAGAGAGTCCAATACTACAAGTTGTTTCAAATAGGATAAATTAAAGAGATTTAAAATTAATTAAAGAACTAATCTATGTATTTCTGCATACTATAAGCTAACTGTTAGCTTACTGGAAACAAGCAAAGATTCCTATGAATTACAATTTGTCAAAAACATAAGAAAACAAAATTCAAAATAAGGTATAACATTATGATATATTAAGAGCTCCAATCGCGGGTCTTTCTGCACTTTGTAAAGTAGTTACTGTAATGTTAGTATTACAAGATACATAGAGCACTAATAACTGTTGCAAATTGTAAATAACAAGTTCTAGCAACGTTAATATTACAACACTGTATGATGTAATCCGTATAAATTGTATTGTAAAATAAAATTCATCAAATACGTAATGCAATACACAACAAGTATAAAATCAAATCCCCATTAGTAACGTCATCGTATTCTCTCATACGAAATCACAAGTGAAAGATTAAGTTGAAAGGATCAAAGGAATAGAGTCCAATATTACAAGTTGTTTCAAAAATGATAAATTAGAGAGACTTAAAATTAGTCAGAGAACTAATCCATGTATTACTCCATCTTAAAACCTAAGTGTTAGCATAATGAAAACAAGCGAAGATCCTTTTGAATTAAAATTTTTCAAAAATATAATGCAATACACAATATGTATAAAATGAAATCCCCCACTAGTAATGTCATGTTATTCTCTCTTATGAAATCACAAGTGGAAGTAGAAGTTGAAAGGATCAAAGGAAGAAATTCCAATATTACAAGCTGTTTCAAAAAGGATAAATTAAAGAGACTTAAAATTAGTATTTCTGCATCGTATAACCTAACTGTTAGCAAACTGGAAACAAGCGAAGATCCTTTTGAATTCAAATTTGTTAAAGACATAACAATACAAAATTAAAAATAAGGTATAAAATTATGATATATTAAGAGCTCGAATCGCGGGTAGTTCTGCATTTTGCAAAGTAGTTACTGCAAAGTTAGTATTGTAAGATACATAGAGCGCTAATAACTGTTGCAAATTGGAAACAAGTTACTGCAACGTTGGTATTACAATATTGTATGATGTCATCCATATAAATTCCATTTTGAATTAAAATTTGCCAAATATATAATGCAACATACAACATGTATAAAATAAAATCCCCCACTAGTAACGTCATGCTATTCTCTCATACGAAATCACAAGTGGAAGATTAAGTTGAAAGGATCAAAGGAAGAGAGACCAATATTACAAGTTGTTTCTAAGAGAATAAATTAAAGAGACTTAAAATTAGATAGAGAACTAATCTATGTATTTCTGCATCCTATAACCAAACTGTTAGAATACTCGAAACAGGCGAAGATCCTTTTGAATTTAAATTTGTCAAAAGCATAAGAATACAAAATTCAAAATAAGGTATAAAATTATGATATATAGAGAGCTCCAATCATGGTTGTTTCTGCACTTTGTAAAGTAGTTACATCAATGTTAGTATTACAAGATACAAAGAGCACTAATAATTCTGGCAAATTGGAAACAACAAGTTACTGCAATGTTAGTATTACAACACTGTATGTTGTAATCCGTATAAATTTTATTTTGAATTATTGCTAAATACATAATGCAATACAAAATACGTATAAAATAAAATTGCCCAATATTAACATCATTTTATTCTCTCATACGAATTCACAAGTGAAAGATTAAGTTGAAATAATCAAAGGAAAAGAGTCCAATATTATAAGCTATTTCAAAGAGCATAAATTAAAGAGACTTAAAATTAGTTATAGAACTAATCTCTGTATTTCTGCATTCTATAACTTAACTGTTAGCATACTCGAAACAAGCGAAGATCCTTTTGAATTCAAATTTGTCAAAAACATAAAATATAAAATTCAAAATAAGGTATAAAATTATGATATATTGAGAGCTCCAATTGCGGGAGTTTCTGCACTTTGTAAAGTAGTTACTGCAATGTTAGTATTACAAGATACATAGAGCACTAACAACAGTTGCATATTGGAAACAACAAGTTACAACAATGTTAGTATTACAACATTGTATGATGTAATCCGTATAAAATCTATTTTGAATTAAAATTTGTCAAATACAAAATGCAATACACAACATGTATAAAATAAAATTGCCAATTACTAATGTCATGTTATTCTCTCATACGAAATCACAAGTGAAAAATTAAGTTAAAATGATCAAAGAAAAAGAGTCCAATATTACAAGTTGTTTAAAAAAGGATAAATTAAAAAGACTTAAATTAATCAGAGAACTAATCTATTTATTTCTGCATCTTATAACCTAAATGTTAGCATACTGAAAACAAGCGAAGATCCTTTTGAATTAAAATTTGTCAAAAACATAATGCAATAAACAACATGTATAAAATGAAATCCCCAAATAGTAAGGTCATGCTATTCTCTCGTATGAAATCTCAAGTGGAAGATTAAGTTGAAAGGATTAAAGGAAGAGAGTCCAATTTTACAAGTTGTTTTAAAGAGGATAAATTAAAGAGACTTAAAATTAGTGAGAGAACTAATCTCTGTATTTCTGCATCCTATAACATAACTGTTAGCATACTGAAAACAAGCGATGATCATTTTGAATTAAAATTTATCACAAACATAATGCAATACACAACATGTATAAAATAAAATCCCCCACTAGCAATGTCATGTTATTCTCTGGTATGAAATCACAAGTGGAAGATTAAGTTGAAACGATCAAAGAAGGAGAGTCCAATATTACAAGCTTTTTCAAAAAGAATAAATTAAAGAGACTTTAAATTAGATAAAGAACTAATCTGTGTATTTCTACATCCTATAACCTAACTATTAGCATACTCGAAACAAGCAAATATCCTTTAGAATTCAAATTTGTCAAAAACATAAGAATACAAAATTCAAAATAAGGTATAAAATTATGATATCTTGAGAGCTCCAATCGCAGATGTTTCAGCACTTTGTAAAGTAGTTACTGCAATGTTAGTATTACAAGATACATAGTGCACTAATAACAGTAGCAAATTGAAAACAACAAGTTACTGCAATGTTAGTGTTCCAACACTGTATGATATAATCCATATAAATTCTATTTTGAATTAAAATTTGCCAAATACATATTGCAATACACAACATGTATAAAATGAAATCCCTTACTAGTAAGGTCATGTTATTCTCTCGTATGAAATCACAAGCGGAAGATTAAGTTGAAAGATCAAAGGAAGAGAGTCTAATTGTACAAGTTGTTTCAAAGTGGATAAATTAAAGAGACTTAAAATTAGTTAGGGAACTAATCTGTGTATTTCTGTATCCTATAACCTGACTATTAGCATACTCGAAACAAGCGAAGATCCTTTTGAATTAAAATTTGTCACAAACATAAAATACAAAATTCAAAATAAGGTATAAAATTATGATATATTGAGAGCTCCAATCGCAGGTGTTACTGCACTTTGTAAAGTAGTTACAACAATGTTAGTATTACAAGATACATAAAACATTAATAACTATTGCAAATTAGGAACAGCAAGTTACTCCAATGTTGGTATTACAACACTATATGTTGTAATCCGTATAAATTCTATTTTGAATTAAAATTTGCCAAATACATAATGGAATACACAACATGTATAAAATAAAATCCTCCACTAGTAACGTCATGCTATTCTCTCATACGAAATCACAATTGAAAGATATAGTTGAAATGATCAAAGGAAAAGATTCCAGTATTACAAGTTGTTTCAAAAAGGATAAATTAAAACGACTTAAATTAATTAGAGAACTATTATATGTATTTCTGCATCTTATAACCTAACTGTTAGCATACTGAAAACAAGCGAAGATCCTTTTGAATTAAAATTTATGAAAAACATAATGCAATAAACAACATGTATAAAATGAAATCTCCCACAAGTAAAGTCATGTTATTCTCTCGTATGAAATCACAAGTAGAAGATTAAGTAGAAAGATCAAAGGAAGAGAGTCCAATATTACAAGCTGTTTCGAAGAGGATAAATTAAAGAGACTTAAAAATAGTGAGAGAACTAATCTATGTATTTGTGCAACCTATAACCTAATAGTTAGCATACTGAAAAAAAGCGAGGATCCTTTTGAATTAAAATTTGTCAAAAATAAAATGCAATACACAACATGTATAAAACGAAATCCCCCACTAGTAAGGTCATGCTATTCTTTCATATGAAATCACAAACGAAAGATTAAGTTGAAAGGATCAAAAGAAGAGAGTCCAATATTACAAGCTGTTTCAAAGAGGATAAATTAAAGAGACTTAAAATTAGTTAGAGAACTAATCTACGTATTTATGCATCCTTTAACCTAACTGTTACCATACTGAAAACAAGCGAGGATCCTTTGAACTAAAATTTATCAAAAACATAATGCAATACACAACATATATAAAATGAAATCCCCCACAAATAATGTAATGTTATTCTCTCGTATGAAATCAGAAGTGGAAGATTAAGTTGAAAGTATCAAAGAAAGAGAGTCCAATATTACAAGTTGTTTCAAAGAAGATAAATTAAAGAGACTTAAAATTAGTTAGAGAACTAATCTATGTATTTCTGCATCCTATAACCTAACTGTTAGCATACTCGAAACAAGCGACGATACTTTTGAATTCAAATTTGTCAAAAACATAAGAATACAAAATTCAAAATAAGGTTTAAAATTATGATATATTGAGAGCGTCACTCGCTGGTGTTTCAGCACTTTGTAAAGTAGTTACAACAATATTAGTATTACAAGATACATAGAGCACTAACAACACTTGCATATTGGAAACAGCAAGTTACAACAATGTTAGTATTACAACACTGTATGATGTAATTCGTATAAATTCTATTTTGAATTAAAATTTGCCAAATACATAATGCAATACACAGCATGTATAAAATAAAATTGTCAAGTACTAACATCATGTTATTCTCTCATACGAAATCACAAGTGAAAGATTAAGTTGAAAGGATCAAAGGAAGAGAGTCCAATATTACAAGCTGTTTCGAAGAGGATAAATTTAAAGAGACTTAAAAATAGTGAGAGAACTAATCTATGTATTTATGCATCTTATAACCTAACAGTTAGCATACTGAAAACAAGCGAGGATCCTTTTGAATTAAAATTTGTCAAAAATAAAATGCAATACACAACATGTATAAAACGAAATCCCCCACTAGTAAGGTCATGCTATTCTTTCATATGAAATCACAAACGAAAGATTAAGTTGAAAGGATCAAAAGAAGAGAGTCCAATATTACAAGCTGTTTCAAAGAGGATAAATTAAAGAGACTTAAAATTAGTTAGAGAACTAATCTACGTATTTATGCATCCTTTAACCTAACTGTTACCATACTGAAAACAAGCGAGGATCCTTTGAACTAAAATTTATCAAAAACATAATGCAATACACAACATATATAAAATGAAATCCCCCACAAATAATGTAATGTTATTCTCTCGTATGAAATCAGAAGTGGAAGATTAAGTTGAAAGTATCAAAGAAAGAGAGTCCAATATTACAAGTTGTTTCAAAGAAGATAAATTAAAGAGACTTAAAATTAGTTAGAGAACTAATCTATGTATTTCTGCATCCTATAACCTAACTGTTAGCATACTCGAAACAAGCGACGATACTTTTGAATTCAAATTTGTCAAAAACATAAGAATACAAAATTCAAAATAAGGTTTAAAATTATGATATATTGAGAGCGTCACTCGCTGGTGTTTCAGCACTTTGTAAAGTAGTTACAACAATATTAGTATTACAAGATACATAGAGCACTAATAACGGTTGCAAATAGGAAACAACAAGTTACTGCAATATTAGTATTACAACACTGTATGATGTAATCCATATAAATTCTATTTTGAATTAAAATTTGCCAAATACATAATGCAATACACAACATGTATAAAATAAAATTGTCAAGTACTAACATCATGTTATTCTCTCATACGAAATCACAAGTGAAAGATTAAGTTGAAAGGATCAAAGGAAGAGAATCCAATATTACCAGTTGTTTCAAAAAGGATAAATTAAAGAGACTTAAAATTAGTTAGAGAACTAATCTATGTATTTCTGCATCCTATAACCTAACTGTTAGCATACTCGAAACAAGCGACGATACTTTTGAATTCAAATTTGTCAAAAACATAAGAATACAAAATTCAAAATAAAGTTTAAAATTATGATATATTGAGAGCTTCACTCGCTGGTGTTTCAGCACTTTGTAAAGTAGTTACAACAATATTAGTATTACAAGATACATAGAGCACTAAAAACACTTGCATATTGGAAACAGCAAGTTACAACAATGTTAGTATTACAACATTGTATGATGTAATCCGTATATTTTTTTTTTAATTAAAATTTGCCAAATACATAATGCAATACACAACATGTATAAAATCAAATTGCCAAGTACTAACGTCATGCTATTCTCTCGTATGAAATCAGAAATGGAAGGTTAAGTTGAAAGGATCAAAAGAAGAGATTCCAATACTACAAGCTGTTTCAAAGAGGATAAATTAAACACACTTAAAATTAGTTAGAGAACTAATCTAAGTTTTTCTGCATCCTATAACCTAACTGTTAGTATACTCGAAACAAGCGAAGATCCTTTTGAATTAAAATTTGTCATAAACATAATGCAATACACAACATGTATAAAATAAAATCCCCCACTAGCAATGTCATGTTATTCTCTCGTATGAAATCACAAGTGGAAGATTAAATTGAAAGGATCAAAGAAAGAGAGTCCAATATTACAAGCTGTTTCAAAGAGGATAAATTAAAGAGATTTAAAATTAGTTAAAGAAGTAATCTATATATTTCTGCATCCTATAACCTAACTGTTAGCATACTCAAAACAAGCGAGGATCCTTTTGAATTTAAATTTACCAAAAACATAAGAATACAAAATTCAAAATAAGGTTTAAAATTATGATATATTGAAAGCTCCAATCACGGGTGTTTCTGCACTTTGTAAAGTAGTTACTGCAATGTTAGTATTACAAGATAGATAGAGCACTAACAACACTTGCATATTGGAAACAGCAAGTTACAACAATGTTAGTATTACAACATTGTATAATGTAATCCGTATAAAATCTATTTAGAATTAAAATTTGCCAAATACAAAATGCAATACACAGCATGTATAAAATAAAATTGCCAATTACTAATGTCATGTTATTCTCTCATACGAAATCACAAGTGAAAGATTAAGTTGAAACGATCAAAGGAAGAGAGTCCAATATTACAAGTTGATTCAAAAAGGATAAATTAAATAGACTTAAAATTAGTCAGAGAACTAATCTATGTATTTCTGCATCTTATTACCTAACTGTTAGCATACTAAAAATAAGCGAAGATCCTTTTGAATTAAAATTTGTCAAAAACATAATGCAATACACAACATGTATAAAATGAAATCCCCCACTAGTAATGTCATGTTATTCTCTCAGATGAAATCAAAAGTGGAAGATTTAGTTGAAAGGATCAAAGGAAGAGAGTCCAATATTACAAGCTGTTTCGAAGAAGATAAATTAAAGAGACTTAAAATTAGTTAGAGAACTAATCTAAGTATTTATGCATTCTATAACCTAACTGTTAGCATACTGGAAACAAGTGAAGATCCTTTTGAATTCAAATTTATCAAAAACATAAGAATACAAAATTCAAAATAAGGTATAAAAATATGATATATTGAGAGCTCCAATCGCAGGTGTTTCTGTACTTTATAAAGTAGTTACTGCAATGTTTGTATTACAAGATACATAGAGCACTTATAATTGTTGCAAATTGAGAACAACAAGTTACTGCAATGTTAGTATTACAACACTGTATGATGTAATCCGTATAAATTCTATTTTGAATTAAAATTTGCCAAATACATAATGCAATACACAACATGTATAAAATAAAATTGTCAAGTACTAACGTCATGGTATTCTCTCATACGAAATCATAAGTGAAAGATTAAGTTGAAAGGATCAAAGAAACAGAGTTCAATATTACAAGTTGTTTCAAAAAGGATAAATTAAAGTGATTTAAAATTAGTCAGAGAACTAATCTATGTATTTCCGCATGTTATAACCTAACTGTTAGCATACTGGAAACAAATGAAGATCCTTTTGAATTGAAAATTGTTAAAAACATAACAATACAAAATTTAATCTACAACATATGTAAAATGAAATTCTTCCAGTAGTAACATTCAAAACCTAAATGAGAAATCCCCCGATTTCACATTTTAATCCGTAATAAAGAGACCCAGCCTCACTTATGAAAAGAAAACCCTAAATGACCCAAACTGACACTCAATTAACCATAACCTAACTTCTAATAAACCTAATTGAGAAAACCTAGATACCTTCAATATGTGAGTTGCTCGCTTCTCTGCCTTTCGGATGCTTCTTCTTTGCCTTTCGCTTGCTTCTTCTCTCAATAGGAGTTGAATGATTACATTTTCTAACTCCATTTTGTTACTTGAGAACATTGTTTAGAGTTTTGCTTACAAGTAAAGTTTCAGACCTCGATTTTGAATATGTCTTGACTCTTTTGCAAACTAAGACACTGATATACAACTTTATTGAAGGGCAAGAAACTCAGTTATGCCCTTAATATACCCAAACTCATCTATTATCATACTTAATGAAATATGTCCAATGAGGATCAATTTCAACCTTCCTTCAGTTTTTAAGTCATATTTAGAGTTATATAACTTCAATTAAATTAAGGATAATTTCATTTGAAAGATAACACATATACCTAAAATTTTTATGAAGAAAACACTTCCAAATTATATCATTTTGGGGATCAATTTAAACAATCACAGTAGCATTTACAATCTATCCAAATTTATGTCAGTTAAACTTTTACTCAGTTTATGGCTTATATATGGAGTTATACAACTCCAATTAAATCAAGTCCAACTCCATTTGAAAGATAAAACCCATACCTACAAGTTTTATGAAGAACCTTATCATAAATGTTGTCATTTTCAAGTCTTATTCTCGTCTGGGAGTTCAATACCAAAACTGGCCAGCCCTATAATATAGGTTTTCTCTTGATTTTGTTTTTCAATTATCTTTTCTATTTCCTTAGTTTTGTGTCCTTCCATTGCTACTTAACATGTTTTTTCAATCAAAATTCCATTATCAAACATTTATACAAACCCTAACACCTACATAATTCTAATTTCATCAAAACATGTATATGTTCAATCAAGTTTCCTAAATTTTGCAGAAATTAGCAACAACTTCAAAAAGAAATAAGTAATTAACCGTAGATTATATGTTTAAACCCAACGTTCATAATATATAACTCGAAGTCTTGCACAACATATCTTAAAATCCGAATGATTTAATAGTTAAATTAGACATGATTTCCTTTATACAACCATACTAATTTGGAAATCAGGGTTTCTAGACCTTTACTTTTAAAGATGAACAATTTCTTCTTAGTGGCTTTATTTCCAATCTCCATCGTTCAAACATAATTAATGGATCTTATGAATCTCTCTATTAATTTTTGTAGCAATCCAATTATAGATTAAGGAGAAACATGGTGCTAAAGTTGACTACTCAGAAGCAAGAAATCCAAACTTTGTACAATTTCACCTTGTTGATTGTAACTTTAAAAAGAAATCTGATATTGGAATACCCAACAATCAGATTGTATATGAGGTTGAGTAGAATGCAATATCCAAAATTTGGATCGATCTAATGGTGAAAAGCGGTGAAATGAGCTTCGTAACAGTGATTGTCATGCTTTTATTTTATCTCCAGCTTCTTCTTCTTCTTCTTCTTTTTCTTCTTTTTAAGAATCCCCCACCTCACCTTCTAACTCTTTCACTCAAAAAAACTATCCATCTCCCTCTCAATATCTCTTGGTGTAGATTTCTTCTCATATATACACTAGCTCACTCAAGGCTCTTCTTTGCAAGGACATGCAAGTGGTTTTGGTAAAGAGAAATGAAAGAGATAATGGCCTAGAGGGTTGTTCTGCAAAACACATACTGGAAAAAGGAAGCATGCGTGTCTTGTCCCCATGTAATTATATTACCCACATATAATGCCTTAAGCCTTGTTTGATGACACCACAATTAATCTTTTTGTTTTTTATGCACTAACCTGGTTTTGACATTTTATATTTTAGGCTTTCCAGAGCTCTTATTATCCAGAAATGTAAACCCAAGATAAAAACATATGTCAGAAGACTCCTTGTCAAATTTCAT
>Ga0325410_1009133_pt1 | contig 10643 bp, 5 predicted proteins | sample PopdelMetagenome_16_FD_206182 | JGI IMG/M metagenome (GOLD analysis project Ga0325410, IMG submission 206182) | Populus deltoides microbial communities from Bellville, Georgia, United States - Xylem-PdIQD-R3 | ecosystem: Host-associated > Plants > Phyllosphere > Stem > Wood/Secondary xylem...
TCACTTTAGTTGGTGTTAGTTGCATTTAGGTGGAGTTCTTTTTTAATATCCCTTAAAGCATCGTCTCCTGGAAACTTTTTTGGGCATGTTTGCTTTGTGTTACGTCTGGGCTGCTCGCGATTATTTGCGACAAAAAATAAATTAATTCAGCCTTGTGTTTTATGAGATTATTGTCACAATAATTTGGTTGAGCTGTTCTGTTCTGTTTCATGGAAGAAAGGGACGATAGAGTTGCATCTGTCCTGAAATCCCGACGCCTGATTTCTCCCGATCAGATTCGGCCTGCCTGAGTCTCATTTCTATTTACAAAAACTGTAAAACAGTTAAAACGATTGTCATGGCTGATGACTGATTTTACAGATACAAGGAGTGTAGCTAAATGTCGCGCATCCCCTTCCCCGGAATCCCAGATGACCATTGCTAACAGGCTACTATCAAGCAATTCACTACTAGCTGGATGGAACATCTTCCAGGGCTATTTTCTATACAAGCTACCAGTGATATCTTAATCAGTATCCTTGTTTGTGCGGTTAAGATTGAGAATCAAAAGCCGAGTTCGCCGTGTAATCTTCTGCACTCAAATATATTCCAAGCCTTTTTTATAAGAATTAATGGCACAAAGCAACTGGTTTAAAAGTGAAAACAATTGTGGCTACTAATCACAGTAACATTCATCAAGAATATCAGCACCAAAAGAATTGGTGTTTGCAGTACTGAATCCATTTTGATGATAACATTGCAGATACTCGGCTTCTGTTTTTTGAATGCAGAAGATGCATACAATTTCCAAAGAGACAAGGGATTATCATATTCACTTTTTCAAATAAAAGACCATGGAAAACACATCCACTGGAACAATGATATTGACTATAAAAAACGCTTCTTGCCTGCCCGACTTGAATTGGTTTGATTTCCACTTGAAATGGAAAAAAGACTACAATAAAGCTACAAAGATTTTCATTTTGCAATCCTCCCCTCAGTTTTACTACATGTATGTGAAAAAAATTTGGCCATCTCATAGTTGATGTGGTCTCTGAACTATTCCCCCCATCTCATATGTGTGCCATCCGAAGTGTTAGCTTAGTAAATCACACCCTTTGACTAAAGTACACATTCATAAAATATCTCGAAGGATTGAAGCCACTTAAAATCACTGCAAAGTTGAAAGAACTAAGAGGTTGATTTACAAAACAACCCGATACGAAGGTTAGGTCAGAAATTGTGTTTAGGAACTTACAAATAGGAGACAGGACAATGACAACACCAATTGGATAGAGGAAAAATGTTGTTCTCTCCAGAAAGGGTAACACTGCAGTAAATAAACATGTTATCAGTATCTTAATTGATCAAGGTGATCAGCAGCTGTGTCATTACTGCAAAACATTTCAATAGCCACCCAAGTTTGGAGCTATATCCAAACAAAACCTTCTATTACTCATCATTGACAAAGAAAGGCTTCAATACAACTTTCTTTTTCTCTGGAAGTGGAAAAGCTGGATTTCTGGCAGGGAGCTCCTCCCACTTAAATCCAATGTTTCAAAAACTGACCCAATGTTAAACCAGAAAGAACAGAGGCGAGATGTCAGAACTTCATCCAGGATTACACTGGAGGAGAAACATGCCACAGATCTTTGTGTCAACTCATTCAACTAAACCTATATCCTAAATGTCATTCATGTGAGCACATAAACCTGTTATTTCATGCAAAAAAGTTAAGCAACTGCAATTTTTAATTTCTATCTTTTAACTCCTCTCATTCATGCACAGCATATGTGCGATTTACTATACTATTGCAAGTGCTTAAAATATCTCGTGTAATTTATTTCTAAAAAAAACACATGATGTGATTACATTGAACACTCTTGGCAACAGTGCCATTGTGTTTAATAGCAGTGTTTGAGTACTTTAATTCCCAGAGCCTTGGTTCAAGGCTCTAAGATAGTATGCAACGATGAATTTTTGAGACAATAAGGTGGAACCCCGACATCAACAAGGAGGGTTTCCACCTTGATGACCAGTCTGACCAGGTCAATACAGTCCAACTCAGGCTTAGATCAAGAATAGGTAGGTGCCCTAAATAAGACGGCGATATGATGGCACTTTAAGGCAACCAGGTTTCACATTCAAGTCAATTCTGTCTAAAAATGCTGCTCAAAACACTTAATCGAGGTAATGGCATGGACCTCAGTCCATCCAAGCCTTTGAGTTATCTCTAATTATTCACATACTAGTGATCTCCTTTTTAAGGATAGTGTACACACACACGCGCACACCAAAAAAAAAAAAACCTGCTCATGAAAGTAGTAAATCAGATACTATGAAAAATCAGCTCACCATCATAGCCTAAAAAGTTGAGGTAATGATAGTACGAGGCTGCCACCATGAACAGCAGGTTTGACAGCAATACAGGTATGAACCCATGGGCAACCAAAAGAGGTGATAGAAAATAATGTATAACTGCAACCAAACCAAGACATCAGTAAACTTTTGTGACATAAACTGAGGTTGACAATTAAAAGCTGAAACATATATTTGCATTGCACTTACCATAAAGCATGACAAACATTGGGAAGAAAGAATTGCAGTGCACATCAAATGCATACAGCCTTCAACCAGAAAGCAGAATTAAAAAAACAGGGTCAGCACTAAGTGTTATCAATGAGGAATATGCAAGTGAGATAAAGAACATCTATGAAATATCAGAGACGGACATGGCCAAGAATCTATAATGATTTCCAAACAACAATTTGCATGCATACAGTTGTTAAAAACATAGTTTATACTTTATAAACAACCAAGAGCAGAAGATTCTAGACTTGCCATTCAACCCGTTGCTCAACAACATGACTATTTGGAGCCTCCTCCCGAAGGTATGCATTAGTTAGGAACCTGTATGGAAATGAAAAAAAGGGAATTGCTATCATGCCAGCTTAGTGTAGCACATATGTGCAAGCTCTAATCACACAAGCATTGGAAGGAAATCAAGAGGTGAAAGATCTAATTATGAATGACGAAGGAAAAAATGAAGCATCAATGAAAGAAATTCAGAGTTAGTTTCTTAATTTAGGATTAAATTCTCACAAAAAGGGAAAGCTTCACTAAGGCAAGTAATGTCATCCCCAGATGGTAAAACAATATTTTGGAGAATGAAGACTTTAAAGTAACAGATGTTAGAACAAGTACTTCAATTATCTAACTATGCAGAAACCCTTCTAATCACTAATGGTACAGAATCTCTCAATCTCTCCATTGCAGTAACAAATATGTGAAGATCATTCTTTCACCTGCTTCAATTGGCAGCAAATAATTTTCAACAATTAAATATCATGTCATGTGCAAGGCTTGTGGCATTGGCAGCAAAAATTAAAATGCAGAGTTTTTAAGATAAACAAGATCTATTTATTAAAGTGCCAACTTCGCATTTACATGGTAATTTAATCCATCATTAGGGGCATTCAAATAAGGGGAGAGCTGAAAAACAAGATAAGCATCATATTACTATCATGTGGACAGTGGTTCTTACCAACAACATGTAGCCAGACCAGCTCCTGAAATTAAAAAATGAAAAAATAATACGGAAATAACTACAAAAACAGCATGTCCGGCACTGTGGTCATACCTGAAATGAAAAGAAGAGACCAACAAAGATTTAAACTAGAGGGAAAACTCAAAGAACTCGTTGAATACAGCAATAGAAAGAAAAATAGTCTAACAGTAAAAAAGGGATAAAAAAACAAAATGCACTTAAAGGTTTGGCCATGACATAGCTAATTTTGAAGAAGTTAGACATACAAAATGCAGCCTAATCATGCATATGCAACATTACTAGACTTGGAAGCATTGACTCATCATGCATACTCGTAATTAACAACTGCAAGTTTTAACTTAAAACGCATTCAATTATCATGAAAAAATAGACAAGAATGTGAAAATTATTCATTATTCCTATTATCACTATGACAGTCAATCTTGAGAGATTGTTAAAGGCAGGAAACTTACGCGACACAATAAGCCAAAGCTGCAACTACCAAAAGGAGGCTGCAGATTACAACAAAAGCAGGGTCGTCACGTGCCCATTGATTCTTAGTTTCTGAAACCAATAAAAGCAAATTAAAAGTTTTTGCATGTGATTTTCTATAGAAAATTCCATAGCTCTAGACCTCCAATGACTGCATAGGTAAAATTCAAACCATAAACATGATCAAATATACAATCCAAGCCTGGCAATATTGCATTTGAAACATTTGGTGCATAAAAAACAACCACTGGTTTTCAATCGAAACAGAGATTGTATACTCTTAGGACTATGAATTAAGAACTAAAATATAACTAAAAATAAAGACATCTAAAGAAAAATCAATAAGATTTATTGATTTCAAAATAACCACTTAGCACAGAAAGATACAATTTATCTTCATCAACCATCGGATGAAAAAATACAAGATTCTTCAGTTGGAGATGAACTTACGTTTGTGATACTTAGTGTGCTGATAGCTGCATCCATTGTATAATGTAAAGTCAACATGCAAAATGTAATAACTCAATTAGAAACTTGCCAACTAGAAAGTAAACAAAACAATTATACACACTTGATCCAAACTCTGAACCAGCATTGTAAGTAAAGTTTCCCCTTCTACATGCGGGTTTTGCGGCAAATAAAAAAAAAGCAGCATAACAGTCTCAATGCTGCAAACTCTTACCGATGCAACACTCATCTTGCCAATTATACACCGATAAAAGATAACATAATAGCAATAGCAAGGACAATGACGAGGAATGTTCAAGTGAAATAATTCTTACACGACTTTTGGTGAGGTGCACAAGTGAAGCATTTGCCAGAAAGTGTATTCAACGTCCATTTGTTGCCACTGCAAAAACACAAGGGTTTGTAAATGCCGCAGCAACCCACACTTAATTTTAGGCACCATCGAAGAAAATATCAACATCAATAGTCTAGGATAGATGCACGCATTTCTCTCTAACATTGATAAGCACCATAAACTAAAGAATGAATCCTCCTAAACTCGCAATTAGATATCAAAACTTGCCCCTCAAAAAAATGAAAAATAATTAATTCATAAGAACAAGTGGCAAGTATGGTTTAAGACTTGTGAATGAAGCAAACGTCATTACATCCGATTTCAATCACAACCGGAAATTACACATTGCAGGGGTAATTACAATTTGTGAAAGAAATTAATAAATTCAAAGGTGATATTAAAAATGTTAATGGATGGATGGAGTAAAAATGAAAACGAGCGAAGAGAAAGGTTAAGATGGAAGTGAGATCTAGAGAGAGGAGAGGAGAGGACCTTGATGATTCGACGGAGGTACTGAGGGAAAGTGGAGGAGCTAGCTCGAGAAGTGGAGGACGATGGTACACGCCCTCTCGATGTTGTAGGCAACATCTTTTTTACTGTTTAATATGTTTGATGATTTGCTTCTTCTTGGTGATTTCAGGTCAGGTTGTTTTTTTTTTTTTTGCCTGCTTGATTGGAGATCTGCGCAGAACTTCTCACAGCTTTCTGTGGAGATGGTGAGAGGAAGAAACGTAAAAACGACGACGACTCGGCTTTCTGCAGGTAGTCTTCTCTCTCTCTCTCGCCAAAAGGAGGAAGTGAGAACTGGGCCACGGTTTTAACTCTTGACGCGGCTTTTACACCGGGCTTTGGCTCTAAGCTTCGGAGAAATGATTGTGGCTTTTTTTCGGCCTTTTGGGTTTTTTATTTTGCTTTTCTACCCATTGAGGTAGATTTTTGTTTTATGATACGACATTCAAGTCCACCTCTTCACTTTGTATAGTTCTCGGAAAGAGGAGGAGGAGGAGGAGAGAGACGCTCCCGTGTTATAATCATTTTTTTAATTCTAAAAATATGTTGAATTTTTTTACAAGTTGAAACCACCTCTGAAAGCATGTTTAGAAGAAAAAAGTTGCGAGGTTGATGGGATAATCAAGAGGATTATATATTTTTAAGAATCGGTGATATTTTTAAATTAATAAATTAATTACATATCAACCAAGTATGATAAACTAAGCATGTAGCATCTGGTTCCAATATGATATTTGTGTAATTCAATCCAAGTAGTTGTTCAAGAACTTCTCTTAATGCCGAAGCTTCATCAATTTTTGAAGATTACAACCCCTTTATTGTCTTGCAACTATACATAGGGGTGATTATTTTCAGTTCGGTTTAGTTTTTATAAAAAAAATTAATCAAACCGAAATTATTTTTTTAAACCGAACCAAAACCGGTTCAAATCGGTTTGGCTCAGTTTTTTTCTGCTTGGGTTTGGTTCAGTTTTAGGCTTATAAAACTGAAACCGAACCAAACCAGCTGGTTTTTTTAAAATTTTAATCGGGTTTTTTTCACGGTTTGGTTTTTTAATTATTTTTTTTTTATTTTTTCGGTTTTTCAGTTTTTTTCTCACCCCTCATGCTAGTAATAGATCCTTCATGATCTTTGATAACAAACTCAGTTTTCATCGACAATTCAACATCAATGTTACATCTGTGATGTTCCTTATCAGGCTTCTATCATCTTTGTTTCATTGAACCACTCGAATTGGTTTGAAGAGAGATTTTGAACTGAGCTTCAGGCTTCCAAAAACACAAGAGAGATTTTTACGAGTATTTTCTCGTTCAGCATTAAAAACAAGCTAAAAATCCAGTCTTGAAACTCAGCAGTTGGTGTCATATTTCTCACCAATTCCAGTTCTTGCCAACATCTCTAGGCAAAAAAACAATGAACAAGCACACGTTTTGTTGTTCCTCAACACATTTACAAAATAGATAATCATTAGAAATTAATATTAGTAACTATTTGATTTAGTCAAAACATAAAAAATTCCTGCAAGACTATATATCTCGATTCATCAATTAACCAGTGACCCCGGCACTAAATAATTTTGTATTCAATCAAACAATAAAAAATAATTATGCTAGGCGGGGGGGGGGGGAATAAATGTATGTTCTTCTGGAAAAATATACACGAAACAATCAATATCCAACCCTCATATTGAATTCATAAATTTGCGGTGACAAGCATGCCGGTAAATTGTGAAGAATCTATCTCTCTCTATTTTCTCTGAAAATATTCAAGGCCTCGGGCCAATAAATGGGATACTGATACAGCCACGCAGCAGAACTAAGCAAAATTCTGGGCACATTCGACGGGACAAGAACATGAATTTATCCTGGCCAATTAGCTGTGTTTCTGCAGGTACAATGTCCCCAACCGCCATATCAACACTATCCAGACAATCAGCATTATTACTATCCAAAATTGTACAGCCAAAGTACCCAAACGTACCAGGATGCACCGCTTGCTCTCATAATTAAAAATTAAAAGAAAACAATGCGTTTAAAAAATCACTGTTTTTTTAATTATTATTTCTAGATACCTCCGAACACACTTTAAATTTCTCAATTTATATATATATATTAAATGTATTTTCCTATAAGTTTTCTAGGAGAAATTTCTGAGGCATATATTTTATCCAGCAGTTTAAATTCAAAACCAGTGATATCTTAATCAGCAGGACCAGCATACCAGAAGGGCAGTATTTTTGTACATCTTTGAAATTCAAAACTATTGCGAGCTCAGAAACAGAAAAAAGAAAATGCTAAATAAGAAACAAATAAATTTCCAGTAAATCATCAGTGATTTTTTCCTTTCACCAAATGAGTAAAACCACTGCTGTGATCTAAACCTTTCTTTCCCTAAATCTAGATTATTATTATTTTCTCACACCCGACGAAACAAAACCAGAAACCAAACAGCTTCTTTCATACCCTCTTGTCAAACCTCAAACCTTCCTAACCTCTCAACACACGTATGATCGGTCCATCCAATCTCTGATCTTCTCACTTAACAACCCATTTGTTAACTAATCCCATAATTAATCTTATTTCCATTAATATTCCTAATTAGCCACTACTTTTCTTCCCAGTCCCAACCATATAGTTGCTCACTTCCTTTCTAATCATCTCTTGCATAACTGCTAACAACTCCGGCGCAAACGTCATCGTTTTCTGAACATCTCCGGTTAACAATTCTTTAGGACCAACCCCATCTCTCCCCAACTGTCCAGACTCCATCCCCAGAGTAGACAACGTAAGTTCAGTCGAAACGCCGTCGTCGTTGCTAATTCCAGTTTCTACAACTGGCATGTTTTCGCTTGCCAGCATAGATGACGTCACCGGTAACCCAGCATCACTGACGTCAGATCCCGAAGGAGTACTGGCCCTTTTGTGAACCGAAGACGACGACCCCGTTTTAGCAGATTTCTCCTTCACTCCATCTTCATTAACCGTTCCATCATTCTCAATCAAGTCCGCGTATTTCCTCTTTAACGTGGAGTTCCAATGATTTTTGATTGCGTTGTCCGTACGTCCATCGAGGAGTCTTGCTATGGTAGCCCATTTATTACCATACTTGGCATGAGCATTGATGATGATCTCATCTTCTTCGCGTGTAAACGCTCGGTGCTCCACCTCCGGTGACAGCTGATTACACCATCGTAACCTGCAGGATTTCCCGGATCGGCCGGGTACTGCTCTTGCTATCATCGTCCAGTTACGCGGCCCATGTTTTATCACCAAATGCTTCAGCAGATCGTCTTCTTCCGGGCTCCATGGTCCCTTAACCCGATTATTATCCATCAAAAACCCTAAAGGCGTTGAGACGATGGTTTTAAAATAGAGAGGTTCTCCGTGTTGAATAGGAGGGGGGAGGAGGAAGCGGGACCTTATAAGGGATGGGTTAGGAGAAGTGATTAAACCGGTTAAGGGAAATACGTGGATATAGAGAAAGCGGATACTGGAATTTTTCAGTTACCGGTTTTAATTATACAACTGTATAACTGCCACGTAGGTCCTCGGATTACTGAGAATCTAACAGGATAAACTCGGCAGGTTTGGGAATTTGAAGGATTTTAATTTTCTCGCGGTAGTTACCATAACTGATAACTCCTTTAATGGGTTGTTTCTTGTTTGGTATTGGCGTTTGCCGCGTGGCTGGTTGTCGTTGTATAAATCCCATTAATAAAATTAAAAGGTGTTTATGATACTTGTCATTTAAAGTGTTTTTTTTATATAAAATAAATAAAGAAACTATTAGTCATTTATTTCATTCCATGGTAATATTTGTTTGAATATGGTAACCAAAATCTAGTTTAAAATTGAATTATATAACCAAAAAAAAAACAATGGTGGCATATAAAATAATATTTCATTTTAGTAAATATATATTAAAAAAATTATAGATCAAAATAAAAAATATTTCCATAAATATTTTTGTTTCGTGAAATAATAACTGAGATTGAGATTTTTATTCAAACAAATAAGATATTTTAAAAAATAATAATTGTATTTTTTCTTTGAATGACCGTAAATGACAAACAAATATATATATTTTTATCTTCGTGAAAGAGAAATTTCAAAAATAAGAAAGAAAGGAAATTTCAAGAAATGGCATTTTTATTCTTCCTGTCAATCATCATAAATAACAATAAGATTTGGATTTGTGATTCTGAAGATAAATTTCAGGAAATGATAAATTATCTATTTAACAATTAAATTCGGATCTTTGATAAATAAATAAAAAAGAATTTTAAAAAACGACAAATCTATTCATTGTACAAGTATTGAAAAACCAGTGCATACGATATTAATGAATTTGAAATAATATTCTTATCTATATATTTTCAAAGGCATAAGAGAGAGAGAGAGAGAAATTATCAATTGAAAAATAAAGAAAATTATTACACCGAGAGGTGTCTCGTGTAAAAAAAGAATTAGAATTTTTTTTAGGGCACTCCTTTTTTTTTATTTTGGGAGAAACTACAACTTTTAATATGCCTCTTGGAAGAACAAATTTAATCATCAAGAATAATAAATATATAAAAATGACAAGAGAAAGAATCAAAATAAACTTGAAAAACAATATTTCTGATTTTCGACTTTCATTCTGTAGTTTTTAGTTTGCAAAGTGAGCTTTTAATATGTGCTTGTATTCTTAATTGAGTTAATCGAAGAGTAAGCTTTTAATTTAATTATTCTTATAACATAACTAAGTTTTTAATCTATTTTCCTGTTAATTTCTTTTTTAATCTAAATTAATTGAGCATGAAATATACCAATCATATACAGAATATGTGACAAGTAAAAAAATTATTTAAGAAAAATCACATGAAACCATATTTCTCCATTGTTGGAAATCTCTTTCCTCCTCGTTCCTTCTATTTTCCTTATCCCTCCTCGTTTGTTACAATTTTTATTTTTAATATTGATGGATATAAATAAAATAAACTAAAAAATCTTCCAAAACAGACCAAAAAATTTCCCCAAAATAAGCCCCACGAGAACACCTCTTAGGTTTGAGTTTAGTATCCTAAGCCTAAAGTATATCATGGAGCCCAAAAAGATTGGGCTCGAGCGTGGTAGCCCGAGCCCCATTCCTTATAAGTCATGGGCTCGGGCGCACGCTCAACGTGGTACTGTGACATGCACAACACCCTTGTTATTGGGTCTGCACCCTTGTGGGCTAGGGTTTTCATGTTTGAGCCCGACGTGCCCAAGCTCGAGAATGTGCCCCGAGCCCAACATGCTTGGGTTCAACTAGCGCGTTTGAACCCATTTTCAC
>Ga0325410_1009138_pt1 | contig 10638 bp, 3 predicted proteins | sample PopdelMetagenome_16_FD_206182 | JGI IMG/M metagenome (GOLD analysis project Ga0325410, IMG submission 206182) | Populus deltoides microbial communities from Bellville, Georgia, United States - Xylem-PdIQD-R3 | ecosystem: Host-associated > Plants > Phyllosphere > Stem > Wood/Secondary xylem...
TTCCTGTTGGCAAAAACTTTGCTGTGTCCTGGAAAATGGGGGTCAGTGGTTGAGCATTCAGAAGGTTCATTACATGTATTTCGGATTACGTATTGAAATGGTACTATTCCATCTAATTAGATTGTTGATGCATTTCATGTTTTTTGTCAGGGTTCTAGTAGAGGAGATGAACTAAGCTATGCTCATCCATTTCCATGAAAAACAATTCACAGAAAGTAAGTTTATATCTCACTGCTTTGTTAGAGCATTCTCAATGATACTGTAGCTTAAAATGAAGCAATGCAATCTCAAGTTCCTTGGAGTAATAATTGCTGCTTTTGGATTCTGGATTTGCCTTCTTGTTCTATAAGGATGGATATGGTCTTGGTTGACGGCTTTCTTTCCTTTCGCCTAAATTCTGTGTCAAAAAAGTTTTTTTTTGTGGGTTTGCACCGCGGGATAAAACTAAAATCTAGCTCAGGTTTGGGCCTGGGGCCATGCCTTGGATGCCAAAATTACACGAGTTTTACGGGATACTGCAGTTCAGAATCCAGCAATGTGAGGCCTGTGATCTGACAACAAGAGGGGTTCGTGAAAAAAAGTAGATAAAAAAATTAATTTTATTTTCTAAGTATAAAAGGGTTCATGAAAAAAAGTAGTTAAAAATAATAATTTTATTGTTCTTATTTGGAACTGACAGTGATCCTTTGGACTGCACCATAATGTTGGCCGCGGTTCATCACATTAATATTGTATTTAATTAGATAAAATATATTTTAACCAGAATTGGATTTTATTTTTAACGTTAACTTAGGCTGTTAGTCTCTTAGATTTGTTAAGAACGGTACTGAACCTTCTTGGCGGACTTTCTCACTGGGTTCAGTGATCTGTGTCCATAGCTTAGCCCGTCCAGGACGAAATTCCAGATTATTATGCACCCCAAAAATTAACGAAAAGAAGTCGCGGATAAAAGTAAAAAAGTCGCCATTTTAAATGCAAAATTTTACTTAAATAATCATTTGGCTGCACAATACATTTGGTTAGGCTGCCCAGTAGGAACGTTTGGTTATTGTGGCGACAGATGACACACATAAAAGACAAGATGGAATAAAAATTAAATATAAAATTATGTTTGACATTAATATATAAAATATAATGATTATCTTTGGATTATATTTGATTAAAGGTAAATAAATTATAATAAAATATATATAAAAATGATTTAACTTTTAACACCTATTCAAACAAATAATTATATATTTTTTTAATTTAGTTTATATTAAATATTAAAATTAATGATGTTATGGTAGTTTAGTAATAAAACTCGGGCCAGCTCAGGAGTTGGCTAATCTGTAATTTGGTTCCGATCTAGGTATAGAAAAAAATATAAAAACAATAACTTAATATGAAGATAAATTGATGCCATTATCAAAAGGTTGGGAGGGTAAACAATTGTATTTATTTATTTATTTTTATAAATATAGATCAAAACAAATGACATTGTCTTGTCTATATATTTTTTTAAAATAAAATCACGAGTTGATGATTGGGTTTTACTGCCGGATACCAGATTACCGGAGTTCTCACATGCCCCTTCTATTAAAATGTGCTCTTTAAAAATAAAAATAAAAATAAAAACTAGGTTGTCAAAACATTTTCCCAGCCATGCTTGAAATAAAAAGCATCCACTATCTCCACACAAATGGAGAAAGTAAAAAATAAAATAAAAGTTGCCATTAAACTCGACTCCTTTCGATGTGGCCCTTCAACTTTTATCATCACCATTAGGCGGGACACGTATCGAGTCCTTTAGGCGGGAAAGTGAGGTCACTGGGCTCCACTTCGGCGCTTCGGGCGGGAACCGAAGCGACCTTTCTCTGTCTACATGTCACCTCTTGCCTTAACTACTTGTTTTCCTCTCCACACACATAGGCGAGCTCGATGCATGGATCATACATATGATGTTCATGGTTACATATGTATGCATGTTAGTTGAGATTTTGTTATTTTTTATAAAGGTCACGTGATTATTTTTTTTTAAAGGAACATTGAAGGTCACCTGACCCGGTGATGCGTGTTCATGTATTGATAAAAAAATATATATTTACTTTTTTATTTTTAATTAGATTGAGGAATCATGACAAAAAACTTTTTTTTAAAATATAGTAATAAAAAATCAAGAACTATACTATATATTTTTGTTAATAGAGTTTAAATTATTTATATTCCAACAACAAAAATAATTGAAGAGATTCTCACTGTATACTTGCTCTTATTTAGGTGATGGGATATGTACAGCTGGATTTGATCATTGCTATTCCTGGTGTGGACACCAACACGTGCTGGGTGCGTGCTCCTCTGAAAATATATCTGCTTTAATAAATGAATTTAAATAATAGTTAATTGTTTTCCGTGCTGCAAACTAGAATGCTCTGGGCTATTCACCCCACGACCTTGCAAAGAAATAAGGATATTGTAGATCTTGTCCTCTTGCTTTGACTCTTTTCAAGTATTTCATAGGACAGGTATACAGTATTCTGGCTTCCTCCGAGGATATTCTGGTACGTATCAAGACCATGAAAATTCAATTTAAATATGTACATTAGGGATCGTATATATACATTTTATGATGCCAGGATAAATAGAAGTGTGGATTAACTGAAGGGTGGATTTAGATTTACAGTTTTGAGAATATAGTACCTACTGTTTTTTAGTTTTTTTAAAAAATATGTATAATTTAAAAAAATATTAAATTAATATTTTTTTTAGTATTTTTTATGTTATTTTAATGTAGTGACATAAAAGATAAAAAATATATATTTTAATATATTTTTAAATAAAAAAATATTTTGCACCACATTAACAAATACATTTTTATTAACATAAGTCATAAGAGAAAACATTGATTCTCAAACTTTTTATTTTTGATGACTTTGTCTCTCTTATCTAAAATTTATTGGATTGATATATATATAAAAACATAAAGTTTTATAAGTGAAATGTAAACTTCGCATATAACATGGATCAAAGTGTGGACAGCTTGCTTGATGAATAATACCAATAAAAAATGCATGTTTTTTTGCATGTTTACTCTCTAAAGCTTTTTTTTTAAATTTAATTTCTATTTTAATCGTTCTCTTGTGAGTTTTTCACATTTTAGCTCTGAAATTTATTTTCTTCATGTTGTGGTCTCTAATAATGGGAGAGAATAAGGGAGGAGAGAGAGAGGTCGAATCACTATGAAGAAGAAAGAAAGTTTTTAAATCGATATTTTTCAATGACGAAACTCGTTATTACTCGTATCAATGAATTTTATTTATAACGAGTTTTAATTAGGTTGACTTTACTATTTAGATTGTTTGAAAAATCAAATCGGGCTTCGAGATTTGTTTTTTTAATTAGGTTAATTTTTCATTTTTTAATGGATTGAATTGTGATTTAATACCTGAGTTTTTTTTAAGCCCATGTGATATTTCTTAGTTGTTTTTGGATAAAAAAATGTAAAATGGGTTTTACACACCCTGGCTTTTTTTCATCTGTATTTATTTTTCTAGTTCATTTTTTTTTCATCATTTAATATCTTATTTGTTCTAAACCGGGCTACATATTTTCTTTGGCTTGGTATTATGTGGGTTTATCATGATTTGAAATAATTACTTTAATATTTAGTCTGTGCTTGAATTTATAAACTTTTATTTTTTTTTTGTCTTATAGTTAAATAAAAATCAGTTTAAAAGGGAACAAAGTTATTAAAACAAGTGCATCACTCATCTCATGTATTATATAGCTAAATTAAAAATAATTTAATTTTTTGAACACATTGAAATTCATGATCCAATTCGCATATTTAAAGGGTTAGATTACAACACCTAGATACATCTAATACATAGTATTCTCAGTCATGTCATTTTAGAATTTAGGTTCATTTTTTCCAAGTTCAAAAAATTAGTTGCAGGCAGACTCTTTTTTTTTATTGTTGAAGTTTTTTTATGGGTTATATAAGTTTTTTTATGGGTTATATCATGAAACCTAGGTAAACATTTTTTTTTCTCAAATCAATTTTTTTTTGTCATGTGTGTTTGGTATTGTGGTAACTTTTGTGGTTGTGGTTTCAAAAAAAATGATTTATAAAAATACTTTTAGTTGAGGTTGAGTTGTTAAAATATATGTTTGGTTGAAAGTATGGTTAAAATTGAGTTTGAACAAAAAATTGTTTAATATGTCTGGTTAAGAATGCTTTTGAAATTAAAATTATAAAATAACAAAAATATATATATATATATATATATATATATATATATATTAATATTAATGGTTTTTAAATTCAATATTGTAGATTTAACTATTGCTATTACATCATGAAATAGATAATACTTTATATAAAATATTTTTTATTATTGCATTAAACTATAAGTAATTTCATCACGTACGAAATTTATCCGGCAAGGACTACAGTTTTCTTGGTTTTTTGAGCGTACAACAACATCATGTAAAATATCATCAGAACAAAATTGAGATTGCAATCAAATTATGCATATGCTACGTCATTATGCGATTTTCTTCTAATGTAATTATGTAGTGCCATTGATTAATGTTAAACAATAATTTTTTTAATAAAACACAATATCTGAGAAAAATTTTTGAATTTTTTTATTTTACTGGGTCGGACCGGTTCAATGTATTTAAATTTGGGTTAGATCGATCTGGTCATAAATAGTGGAGACACTCTCAACTGTTCACGCTGCAGAATAGTGAAGAATACATAAGACAATGAAGGAAAAAGAAAAAAAAAGAAAAGAAAGAGCAGCGTGGTAGTGAAAACAGTGGAGACCGGTGATAAAAGAGTGTTGCTCTCTATTAATAGATGATGGTCCTTTTTTTCCCTCTGATTTTGCTCATTTTCTTCTCGCCTCCTGTCTATAAAATTAAACAAAATAGAAATATAGCATTGTGAAAAGTATGTAGAAATAGCTTCTTCAAAACTAAATTTTGAATGCATTTAATAGTGGAGTCATGCATCAAAATTGTGTTCTGTTTTATAACCAAACAACATAAAATCACGATTAAATAAAATACTGCCGTAAACACTGAGCCAAACGAGCTAAAGCTAGGCAATCAATTCAATTGTTCATTCTACCCCACCTAGACGATTCCAAAGACATAAATGAAGGCCTCCATCGGAGCTTGCAGAGGCCCCACATGCCTCCCTTATGTTGCAACTTTCCTCGCACACTGTTGCACGTATTACATGCTCCAAAAACTTTTACCAGCTTCATTTAATCAGCTTTATTCAATTTAAATACTGTTTGTTTTTACATTTTAAAAGTATTTTTAATAAAATTTAAATTTTTTTTAGTTTTTTATTAATTTTAAATTAATATATTTTTAGTATTTTCAAATTAATTTAATGTGCTGATATCAAAAATAATTTTTAAAAAATAAAAAAATATCATTGACATGTATTTTAACACGAAAAATTATTTAAAATGCAACAGCAACCATACTATCAAACACATTCTTAATTCTCGATTGTCTGAACAATCTTCAATCCAGTCCTAAACTTCATCCCTCTTGCCCAATAAAGGTCTAATATGAGAGACAAGAAAGGAAATAAACAAATTGCCCAGGTAGGTCAGTTTATTATAATCATGTTAACACCTAATTCGTGAATTTAATGGATTGATATAATTTATTTTAATATGTTGTTATTTTAATATTTAAAAAATTAATTTTTTTTTTTAAAATTAAATCATATTTTTACCAGTCGTTTGTATTGCTTTTAAACTTTATATTTTTACCAATCGTTCAGGTTGTTTTTAAATCTGTCGAATCAACTAAGTCACATTTGTTTAATTTTTTTATAGTTTAATTTGAAACTCGAACTAGATAAAAAGTTGTGTAAAAAAATTTTAAATTTAATCCATTTAATTATGTTTAATAATACTGTTGAAAAGTTCGCCGCGACTTTAATATTTTTTTCAAGTTAAGAAAAATAATATCATTTTTTTAAAAAAAATATTCAAACAGTATTATTTTTTAAATTTCGTCGTAGAGTTACCTTACTATGTTATTAATTTACACCTGTTTTTTTTCCGAAAAAAATATGCCCACAGTAACATCATTGACTTCTCAAATCTATACTCGAAACAAGACGCCGGCAACGAATAGTCTCAAGCTAAAAGGCAAACTAAACGGTGCCGTGTTTGCAATTTACAAGTGCTACTAAACATCGTGAAAGATTTTAAAAAAAATACTTCAGGAATATACATAAGCCATCAGCTGAGTAGGATTCATCATTTAATGACTTGTAATTATCTATAATTATTTTTTTGTTATTTTTTACTGTTTCTCTATGCTTAAATAATTTTTAATTGCTGATCTTGTAAATAACATTTAATTTATTGTTAAAATATCATAACCAATTATCGGAATAAAAGAAAAAGAAGTATTAGCGTCTAAAATCGCATCGTTTTTAAGGGCATTGCACAATCTTTTGTTTTTCCCGGTCTTATTTATTTTTTTTAAAAAGGTAGTATAATTTTTTTAAAAAATATTTCCTAAAAATTAATTTATAAACCCAATCAAGTTCTACGTAATTTACTTCCATGTTTAAAAAAGGTAGTATAAGGGCAGGGTGAAATTGTTTGTTCCAGTGGGTATCTGAAAAAATCCGACCTGTCAGGGATGGGTATAAGAGACAATGTCCCCTTGATAAATAAACAAAGATGCGGCGGGGAACATGCCCAGAGTCTCCTGTACAAAATGAACCCGATTATATATGCGAGGCCCATAAGTTATTTTAAATTATTGGCCCATGTATTTATATTAGTATTAGCCCATTACGTTTAATCCATTAGTTTGACCCAGAAGCCTCTCTCTCTCTCTCTCTCTCTCTCTCTCTCTCTCTACACACACACGCACGCACGCATCAACAGAACCTCTTCATTCATTTTTTTTTCCTTTCTCGTGAATGTTCTTTATTTCTCTTCAAACCCTGGTTTACAGATTGTTCATATAATTCCTTTTATCCCGAGTAAGTCTTTTTTATTCCTTTTCTAATCGATTTATGATATTGTTTTGGGGTTTTTTCTCTACATTAGTAGTTGAAATTTTAGGGTTCGAGTGATGTTAGTTGACATGTTAGTGATTTGCTTGAATTTGTTCGTGTGTGGGTAATAATCTATGCATATGAAAAAAAAATGAAATGAAATAAAAAGGAATTAACATGTAATTTTATTTACTTGATGTGTTTTGGATGAAACCTCACAGAATTTTAATATTGCAAAGAAAATATGAAAACATGGAGGAATTATGTACTGAATATTAGTATTTTAATTATGCTGACAAAATTGTGTTGAGGTTAAAGATGATAGAATTACATGTAACCTTTTATTTTGGGAAATTATGATGTTACCCATGGATTTCGAGGGGGAAAAATACTGTTTATGGTCATGAGTGGTGGTTTTTCATATAGGTTTTGATAGATAATTAAGATTTATTGATGATTTATGATCAAGCACCGCTACTTAGCTTTGAGCATTCTTACTTAGCTTTCCCTACAATCATCAATTTTACATTTAAATGAGTGTGATTATCTTCATATTAATATACTAACGCGCGTGTTTAGGTTAATTAAAGGTGACATTGGCACATGTTAAAGGCTATTACATATATTTGCTATGATGCTCTACAGTTTTTTATATCGGAATGTGTTGAGTGAAAATATTTAATTCTATTTTTTATTTTTATATTTATTTATTTTGACTTAAATCACTCAAAAAAAAATGATTGAACTATGTTTTACATGTGCTATTAATCAACTTAATTATATCTCATTATGTACATCTAGTATTATCTATTCACCAAGCAGTGGAAATATCATCACCATCGATATATTATTACAGTCTTTTTAGGTTCATGGTGTTTGTTAGTTGGTCAAGTACAACTTACCAAGATGGGTCTTACACTCCAGGTTGGCAAGCCCAGCACTACTATGGCTTACTCTTTTTTATATCCACGTCGTAAATTCAACCGCGTTTTCAAATATTTTTTTCATCGGGTTTTTTTATAATAATAAATTAATTTCTATATATTTTAATTAATTTTTATAACAAGATAACTTTTTAATAATTCTGATATTTATGATATTTAAACTAATAATTTTAAAAAAATAAATTTAAAATTTAACTAATTAAATCACACTCCTCCCTCAGCCCCGTGTTATATTCTTATGAGATGACATGTACATATATACATTCCCGATCCATGCTTGAGCACTTGACCGGCACACAAGGCAATGCGCTCCTAGGTTCGAGCACGTGACCTGCACACGAGTCAATGCATTCCTAGGACCGCCTTGTCCATGCCAAGTCCTAGACTTGTAGATTATTTTGCCGGGATTTATAATCAAAGCAATTATATAAAGATTAACCATCCCCTTGTACTGCTATATCATACATGTGTGTGTGTTTTTGATATCCGTAAATGAAATTTTTCTTATTTCAAAATGGAATGCCCGTGAAAAAAAATCAATGTGGTTAGGAAGTTTAGAGTAGCAAAAGTCTTTATGTTATTACTTTATAATCTTGAAAATTCCATTTTGTCATTCTATAAATAAAAAACAAGAAAAAAAAAGAATTATAAAAATCAAATAAATATTTATCAAAGTTTCATCCATTCAATGACAAGATAGCTCGGAGACGTGGAATAAAATCTTGTTTATTCACATCGAGCTTCAACGGAGCTCGTTCAAGATTATATTGTATATACAAACAATCTTTAAAATAAGTTTGTAGTTGAATCTACTACTTCATTGTTTATATTTAACTTCGTACCAATAGTCAAGTAAAATTCAATATTAGTATAGATTTAAAAAATATTTTTGCATTGTGTATTATAGTATTATTATGTAAATAAAAGATATTATATATCCTTGTTTTTTTTATTATAGATGATGTCATCTTCAAACCCATCTCAGGTTTGATATAAAATAAAAATCCTCCTTTTACTCCGAATTCAAGACATATTTGAAAATATAATTGTAGTCGATTTTTATTTAGAAATGTATTAAAAAAATATTTTTTTTTAAAAAAATATTTTTGATACCGATACATCGTAATGATTTAAAAATACAAAAAAATATAAATTTAAATTTTTTTTAAAAATAATTTTTTTAAAAATATTTTTCAAACACAAAATCAAACAAAATAATAAAATTAAAAGAAAAATATAACCACGCCCACCTCAAATGACTCGATGCCTAGTTGTCCCCTCCTTTCTTTTATCTTCTACCATTGTAATCATTCGCTCGTATTAGAAAAAAAGGGTTTGTCTGCATATCATCATGTAAAAATAAAATCACTTTGCAAGTAATAGCTGATGGATTTATTGATGTTGCGCATTTTTTCTTGATAGAATATGTCTTATTTATGAAATGCACGGGATGACCACCCAAGCAATAAAAGCATTCATGATATAAAATATATATATAATCCAACTAATATTCTGGATTTTCTGTTTTTTTTTTTTAAATCAATGTCGGAATTTAAAATAAACTAGTTATATGGTCTGCTAGTAAATCGGATTGTATTTTTTTAAAATAAGCATTATGATTGTGAATTTAAAATTTAAAATGAACTGTTAAAGGAACAAACAAAGGTTATTTTTTTTGGCACAATTTAGGATGACATGTTACCAGGCCATTTATCTTTCAAAAAAATAAGTGATGTGTTAGCTACTGTAGTAATGCATCATCTACTGCATCAGACAATAATATATCGTCCATAAATCCAAGCTTTTGACCATTATAATGGCTGTCAAGAAATTAGGGTACCATTTATTGCACTCTACAAACTCATTTCCAAACAAAATTTTACCTGTAAATAAGAAAACACTATAAAAACTTAAAAAAACACATCTATAATCTTAAACTTGGAAAAAAAAATCCGGTTCAAAGTTGCAAAATCAACCTAATTCTAAAAAAATTATGAGTTTCAATTTATTTTTTTTTGAGCATGTTAAAAAAAAAATCTAAATGTGATTCTTGTCGAAATAAACTCATTAACATAAAAAATAATATTTTTTATGGCTGAAATCTTGGCTAGTAACTTTATTTTTTATTTGTTATTTTTTAATGATTTTTTCTTTTATTTTTGAAATTAGTAACTAAAAAATAAAAAAAATAAAGTTTTAGACTAAAATAAAAATTTTAAAAACTAAAATAATTGTAATGAAATAAAAATAAAAATAAAAATAAGAGGATAAAAAAATCCATGCCATTCTAATTTAAGATTGGCCATGTTAAACATTCACTGTATTTTACATTCTGTATTTTGATTGTAAAAAATCAGGTGAAATTAATTATTAATTTATTTGATAAAAAAATGATGCAATTAAAAAAATTGAAAAAAAAAACATTGTATGAATTCAATTGCACTCGCTGTTCTCTTTCCCTAAATCTTCGAGTGTTTCTTATAAAATAGCCATTAAAAAAGGCAAAACAAAAATATGGGAAAAAAAGTCATACAAGGCATCAACACATTTCAACATAATTGCACTAAAAAAAGAGGTAAAAACAACATGGGAAATATAGTCATACAAGGCAACATAATTGTACATCGACAACTTTTCTTATTTTTAGAATCACATTAAATAACAAGG
>Ga0325410_1009143_pt1 | contig 10634 bp, 3 predicted proteins | sample PopdelMetagenome_16_FD_206182 | JGI IMG/M metagenome (GOLD analysis project Ga0325410, IMG submission 206182) | Populus deltoides microbial communities from Bellville, Georgia, United States - Xylem-PdIQD-R3 | ecosystem: Host-associated > Plants > Phyllosphere > Stem > Wood/Secondary xylem...
ATTTTTCATATAAATATATTTATTAATTTCATTGATTTTGTATTCATTTAACAACATAATCTTATCAATTTTTATATATCATTGACTGGGTACTTGTTTCAAACCATATAATGGTTTGGTAAGTTTATATATTTTCTTTTATCATTCATTGACAACAAACCTCTCGGGTATGTTTTATGTAAACATTATCATCTAGATCACTATTTAATAGTTGTTTTTGTATTCACTTGATGTGTTTCAAAATTTTTTTTTAGATTAACGTGAGTGTTCAAGTCAGCTTGCGCGTACCTCGACTAATCCCACAGGCCCTGAAGTTAACGACCATATAAGCCTTAAGTGGTCTTGAAGTTTGTGAGACTCGAATTAATGACCTCTAGGAAATAAATCCAGGACCTGACTAGTTGAGTTACACCCTTCAGGGTTTGATGTGTTTCAAACTTATTAATAATTGTGATGGCTATTAATATTTGTATAGAAATTACTCTTGACACGAGTGAATATGTGTTGTCGCACGTGTGCGGCGTCACAGCGATCATTCACTCTAAAAAGCATGGCGTTGTAGGTTTTTTCACTAATGAAAGTTATTTTGATAAAAAAAATTTAATTTGAGTTTAGTTGAGAATCTACTTATGTAATAATAGTTTATTTATTGAAAAAAAAATTCACTAGTTAATATGTAATTCAAGTGATTTAACTGAATAACCTTCGTGGGATTCTTTTACTTGTAATTAAATGGCCAAACAAGTCCAGGTATATGTTTTTTTAAATTCTGAAGATTCATTTTCACCATATATATTTTATTGATCATATGTATAAAAAGCTACTTTTATTAAAATTTATGTTCTTTTGTTTATTTTTTATTTAATAGACCTAGTGTTAATTATCTATGCATTTAACCAATTAAAACGGGTGAATGGCATGTTTTCCCTTGTATTTGTTTTGGAATTTTTTGGAATTTTTTTCTTGTAAGAAAATCTTTTGTGGATTCTATTCAACTAATTATGTTAAATCATATGACACTTGTCAAAAAATTATACATTGACTAATAAAATCATTACTTAAAAAATAAAACTATACATGTAAAAATAAAAATAAGAAATAAATTTAAAAACCCAAACCAATAAAAAAATTATCATCCAATTAAAAATAACAAAGTGAAAATTTACTTAAAAATGTAAAAAAAAAATTAATATGTAAAAGGAAGAGATTGAAAAGATACAATGTGATAACAAAAAATAAAGAAGAAGAAAAATACTAAAAAAAAACCATATTATTTTAAAAAAAAACATCTTGCTTGTTTTTATTTTCCTGTAAAACTAGATTATCTAAAAAACTCAATTAAATAAAAAAAATTGGTATTGCAAATGATAAAAAAAAAATATTGATAAAAAACAGGCAAACATATGGACTTGGTGGCCCAATGCACCTAGACCGTACAAAAAAAGTCCAGGAGCATAAGCATAGGGTGAGCTTTAGGGCCCGAACCAACCTGACTTTTTTATTTTGTTAAGGGCGGACGACCCCTAATTTTTTTGAAGGTAGAAGACGTTTCCTGCCTAGAATCTAGCAACCACTATGATAGCTAGAAAATTAAAGTTGAGATTTTATTGATATGAAAAACCCTTGTAATATTTATTAAAAAAAACAATTTCTCAAACCAAAAAACCCCTAAAATGACTTAAAAATATAATATTAAATCGAGAATAAATATTCTCTCTCAACCCTGGTTTGTTTTTCTATGAATGTTCAAAATAACTTTAATCAAACTTTTTTTTTCGAATAAAAATCATTGACACCAAGAATAACAAGTTTTGTTGTCAAAAAATGGTCCAACCAATAATTTTCTCTCTTTAGTGTTTTTTTTTGTGACTTTCTTTTTCCTCTCTTAAAATCAGGAACTAAAAGATGAATGAAATGAACTTTTGAACCAAGATGAGAATTGTCAAGAATGTGGGATTAGGTATATTTTTTACATTTCAATCCTTTATTTTTTTAATTTAGTATTTTTTTTCTCCATAATCTTAAGCCTATTTCAATTAAATTATGCTATAGAAGGATTCATTTATAAGAAAAAGGATGCTTGAAAATGAAAGAAAAAACCCAAGTTGCTTCAGTGTTCATATAAATAGTGAAGCACATAGGAAAAAAAACCTTAGATCTTTAAGTATATACTAGATTATTGACCCGTGCTAAGCTGCAAGTTGGATTAATTTTTTGTTTAGCGTAAAAAAAAGCATAAGCATTGTTAATGTCTTATTTAGAAGGGATTTTTTTTTAATCATGAATTCAGAATCTGATGCACATTGGATATCACCTTTTTTAAATATTGAGAAGGTGATATATTTAATGATTTTTTTAAAAAAAATTACTAAGACGATGACATATTAGATCAACCCATGCTAACCTTGAATAACTTGCGAGATCCGCAACTTAGGTCATGAGTTCATGGTAATCTCATGGAAAAACAAATATCAAAATAAATGATAAAACTCAATTTTCAATCAATAAAATATTGAATGACAAAATAAAAAAAAAACATTTATTTTTTTTTAAAAAAACTCAAGTCAACTAGGATTAACCCCTCAAACTTACGCCCTGAGTCATAAAAATGAGATAATCTCGTAGAAAACAAATTAAACAAAAAAAATCATGAAGTCTAATCCTCTATCAACTCATTGTTGGAGAATAAAATTGAAAATAATTAAAAAAAATAACAAAAAAAAACTTGAGTCAACCGGGTTACAAGACTGAGATAAACTTACAGAAAGCAATTAAAAAAATCATGAAACTCAATCTCCAACCAACTCAATATTAAAGGATGAACTTGAAAAAAAAATAAAAGTATTAGAAAAAAATAACTCAAGTCAATCAAGACTAAAATTCCAAACACGCAACCTGGGTTACAAAATCGAGACAACCCTATAAAAAGCAAATAAAAAATTCGCATAGCCCAATTCTTGATCAACTCAATGTTGAAGGATGAAATTAAAAAAAGCAATTAAAAATAACTTAAAAAGCAACCCGAGTTAACATGTAACCCAAGTCATGATACCGAGATAACCCCATAGAAAATAAATCAAAAAAGTTACAAAGCTCAATTTCCAACAAACCAAATGTTAAATGATGATTAAAAAAAAAACTAAATCCAAAGAATAAGGATCAAATTTAACATCAAAAAATAAACGATTGCTCACTTTGCTATTTTGAAGAGAGTGAGTTGTGTGAACTAAGGAAATGAGAGAGAAAAGGGAAATAAAAATTAAAAATTAAAAAAAATAAGTAGCCAAAGCCAAAACAAAACTTCGACGTGTGCACTCACCATCTTGGAAGGAAGATCACTCCTATAAGAATCAAACGGTACCAAGAAAGGCCGTTTTCGGAAGTTGTGGCCGCCCAAGTGCATTGGTCGTCATTGCTTATATTACACGCGTAAACTATTTTTTTTATTTAATTTGATTTATGAACACTTATTTCATATTTAAATTCAGGTCTTAAAGTTTCAATTGCTCTAAATCAAATAAATTAAACTTTATTTTATCAAAACGCCATATTTTTTTCTCCAACATCGCGAGAACTCCACCTGAAAACAATCAAAAGCAAACCATCTAATTTGGTCCGCAGCCAAACTCATTTGAAAGAAAAAACTTGAAAAGAAAAGAAAAACTTAGGTGAAGAAAAAAAAGAAAGGACAGGTGGCACTGTTATCATCATTATTGTGTTTTTCCTCTGCAGAAACCTCAATATTTTAGTTTCTTTTGTAATTGTAATGCTATCAAAGTGATTTCAAGCAAACATATTCCCAATCCAAGGGTTGCACGACTGGTCTAAAAGCTGACTGTGAAAGGACTGTCTTGGGGAGAAAAAATGTAACCAGCTTCGAAAATACTTTCATTGAAAAATGAATATGCCTGCCATGTTCATGTTGGACCACGATTTGCCATTAACGAAAGCAATCCTGTCCACAAACCAGCATCAAGACGACTTGGCTAATATCTCTTCGACTGGAATCCAATCCAGCAATCACCTCAATCATCATCCAAAGGCTAGCCAGCCCATTAAAGTATACACGTCCCCTGCTTCCTCTTCTTCTTTATCCAAATATATTGGATCTGCTATATATCACCATCCATGAAGAACAGTGGACCACCTTTTCTTGTATCTGTGCTCATAAGGGCCATCCATCACGGAAATTGATTGGCATAAATCCATGGCCATTGTTAAAACTTTCAACTGGCCTGGCTGCAAATTGAAGTTCGGATTAATGTAACCAGCACCACTGCCCTCGTATGTGGTGCCAAGAAATTGACTTATCGTTGTCTAGAGCTAGGAAAGCCCAAAAAAAACCCACCTCCTCTTGTGTCTGATCAAACCAACACTCTTTTTGGCTAAGAGTTTATGGTTGCGTTTAGCATGTAATAGTGACAACATAGTATTTGGTTAAGAAATGAGCTGTGATTTTTATATGTGGGACCTACTATTATCTGCGTTGAAAACACGGTTTTGTTGAAGCAGAATTTACATGCTTTCTGTCGCGTTTTTCCCTCTCTGCTGCATGCTTTCGCACATCAAGCAAATTAATTGGCATTAGCATCAACAGTGCATCATGCTGCACTGTTCGCTTCAACAGTGTAGCATGCTGTATTATTCTGGCCAAACCGGTTCCGGTTCAAAACTTAAAATATATTAAAATGGGTTCGATTCAGTAAAATAAAAATTATTTTTTATTATTTTAATTGTATTTTATTTGAAAAACTAGTATTTAATATTATTCAATATTTAACTACATAAATTAGACAAAGATCGCTTGATGACGTAGCATTTGCAGAATTGTAGATATTTTAATGGAACAATAAAAAATATTTTATATAAAGTATTATTTATTTTATGATGTAATATCAATAGTTAAATCTATAAAATTTTAAATTAAAAACCATCAATATTAATATATATATTTTTAAATTATTTTATAACCTTAATTTCAAAAGTATTCTTAATCAAATACATTAAACTACTTTTTGCTCAACCTCAATTTCAATCACAGTTTTAACCAGATATCTATTTTTCAAATCAACCTTAACTAAAAATACTTTTTATAAAATAACTTTTTTCAAATCACAACTATAACTACAATATCAAACACAATAAAAACTAGTTGAGATTAGAAGAGCATTTCTTACATGTCTCACAAATTATATATGTTGAAGAACGTGCGCTATATGTGGCAAATCATAGTACGGTTTAAGCAAAAAAAAAATTATATCTTTGGAGGCGTGCCTGACTTTGGAGTGAGGAACTTAATTGATGTTTTTTTAAAATGAAATAGTACTGATTAAAATAATTTTGGCAACCAGCACAGAAAAAAAAATATTTGGTGAAATATTACAGGTTCATGTCAGAACAAAGTAATGTATAAATTGTGTTGTTATTAATCTTAATTTTTTTTAGATTAATATGAGTGTTCAGATCAGTTTACACGTCTCTCGATTAATCCTATGAACCCTAAAGTTAACGACCATGTAAGCCTCCTGTGACTATCAATATTAGCAACCACAGAACTTGCACCTGAGACTACTAAAACATAACCTAGTTTTTTTATATAAAATATATAGGCTGCTTTTTTTAGAACAACATATATTTTTTGAAGATTACATTGTTTTTAATAGCACAATCTATTGAATATTTAAAAACAAACGTGGAGGAATTTGTCCAAATTAATGAATGTTTAAAATATTTGTGCAAGTTGCATTATTTCCCAGCAACGTAATCTTCATATTTTATTTTATCTATAACATGTTGAGTTTATTTATTTTGAGGTTGCACTATTAAAACATATAAATTGCATTATTCCAAACATATATATTTTTAACAAATAGTAGCTTGCACATGGCCGGCGTTTATCTAAGCAGCCTTCCTCGCATGGTACAGAAGGCCCCATCCTGCGTGCTGCAAATGGGCATGCCGAGACTTTTCCTTTGTTCTTCCCTTTCAAGCAAGTGACTAGGTGCTCTGAGACAGTGCTGTGATTCTATTATTATTATTATTTTTAATGGAGTTGTTCAATGCGAGATGGATGATTTTGTGGAGGATCTCAAACCATTGCTCGCACAGCATCCTGATGTCATAATTTTAGCTACCATTACAAGTGCGAAATGTGTAGCGGATTGGTTTGCTGGAGGTGTTAGTTATTATTGTCATGTTTTAATACTTCACTTAACAGCTTAAGTTTTTAAATTAAATTAATTCTTTGATATAGTATCAGAATTTTAATGATTAAACAGTCACAAATTTAAATCTTATTATCTCATTTATTTGATGAAAATTAAACACAGAATAGTGTGAGTCTATACAAATTTCAAACTCGAAAGATTTTAATTTAAAAAATATATTAAAAAATAATATAAATTATACTCTAAACCTTAACTATTATCTTGAATTTTTAGATTAGAAAAGAATTCGTTACCTCCTCGTATAAAAAGCATTTTGAATTCCAAACACACAATCTAGAAATTGTGGATTTAATCGTGTGTTCAGAACCAATCTCAAATTTTTTATTTTGTTTCTATCAAATCTTGATTAGCCTAATTAACAATTGATTGAAAAAACTTAATCATAGGATGTAAAATCTGGATAAAAAAACAATCTGAACAGTTAATTAAAAAAATGACAACCTACGACGTTAATTCAATCGATAGGGTTCAAATCACAAATCGCAAAGCTCGATAATTGTGAGCTCTCTGCTATCAGAAAACTGATCAGATAAAGAACAAGAGGAACGAGTGGGATTGCCCCTACAATCCTGACCAGATACCCTCCAGCGCAAGATCCAAAAACCAATACAGTAGAAACAAGCTCCCGTATAATAATGGACATCGAAACAAGCCAGAAAAGGAAGTTTCCATCTTCTTTCTGAAACAGACAACTATTCTCTGCATGACCATGAACGAGTGCCAGATGCCACGGGCACCCATCACCCTCTTCTACTGCACCCCTCAATATCGCCACGTCATGTTTCCGTACTTCCACGTGGACACGGGGCCATGGAGTGTTTTGGCTGGAGGATATCCTCTGCCCCTTGAGTATAATTCTTTTTGGATATGCGAATATGCGTTCCCGCGGTCCGTTATTGATAAGTTGCGCTGCTGCTGGAATTACAAGAATAGCCCTGCTGCGATTGTGAAATAATGAAGCGTCCTATTTAATAATTTTATGCTCCTTGACTAATCTGCCCTTCTGGATTTCGAGCTGGGACCTTTATGTTCGTAGGATGTCAAGTCCTGTTCTTGTTATTTTTTTGGGTGATTTCTGGATTAAATAGAAAAGGGGTTTTCGCAGAACAAAGAAAGTCCTCTGTTCGTTCTATAACCACAACTAATTGAGGGTGAGAAATCACGTTGTTCTTCTTTTAAAGTATTTGATTGAAAGACTACTTTTTTTTTCTTTTTTTTTAAATTTAAAGTTTTTTTATTTTTTTATTTAATATTAAATTTATTAGAGATTAGCTTCGTAATTTATTTTGTTTTACTTTCTTTAAGGTTATCTCAATCTCATAACCCAGATCACGAGTTTTACAAGTTAATTTAGTTACTCAAGTTTTTTATCTTTTTTTGTAATTGATTTTTTTTTAAAAAAATCATCATTCAATATTTGAGTTAATGGATAATTAAACTTCATATTTTTTATTCCAGGTTGCTTTTCATGAGATTATCTCAGTTTCATGACTCGAGTTAAGGTTTGACGAGTTGACTTGAGTTTTTTTTTTTTGATTTTTTTTTCAATCTCATCCTTCAACATTAGATTGATTGAGAATTAATATTCATAATTTGTTTTCTATTAGATTATCGTAATCTTATAATCTAGGTTTATCAGGTTACACCGTGTTGACTTGGATCTCTTTTTTTTTCTTTTATTTAATTGATTTATTTTTTTATTTTTATTTTTTTAAAAATTGGGTTTATTGATAATTGAATTCAATATGTTTTCTGATTTACTTTTTATGAAGTTGTCACAATCTAATGACCGGGATCACAAATTTTACATATTAATTTTGGTTGACTCGGGTTAATAAAATATATTATCATCTCAATATTTTTTATAAAAAAATATCATTTTAAAATTTTTTTTAATCAAATTATGTTTTTTTTTCTGATTGTATATATTGTTTTTGAACACTGAATAGACCGGGTTGTATCATATTAATCTCTGAAAAATTCAAAATTTCTTCTTTTTTTTCCTGAAAATATGTTAGCAAACGTTGAATAGTTTTTTAAAAGTTTTTAAAAAATTGATTCTCCCGCCAGGAAAATAACCCAGATAACAACTAATTCTGAAGTTATTTGTAAATTACTGTGTCAATTGTCAAGAAAGTGATGTCTTAACCAATCAGCTGACCAGAACACCTAACGAACAGACATGAACCAGCTTATCATGCAAGCAAAAGAGAAAAAGCATGGGCTTCTGCGGTCCTGAACTGAAGCTTCGCGTACGGGCAAAGTCGTAAATGCTAGCTTTCAGCACTAGCTTGGACCATTTGAACTCACCTGCCAATCTTACAAAATTATTATTAAAAAGATTTTGAGGGAATTTTAAAAACATGATAGTGTTTGTTTTTTAAAATATTTTTTATTTAAAATTATATTAAAATAATATTTTTTATTTTTAAAAAAATATTTTTGATATTAATACATTAAAACAATTTTAAAACCATAAAAAATTTAAATTTAAACTATTTTTTTTTAATTTTCATGGAACACCGTGTTTCCAATCAGTGCCCAGAAGGGTAAATATGGTTCCCCAGCACACTATACACACACACACTCTGATAAACCCTATAATATTATTGTGCTCGTGAGTTTTCTTTTCATCTCTCCTCTTTTTTTTCTTTTAATTTTGTTCGTTTGGGATCTAATTCAATGCTAATTTAACTAAAGTTATTAAGGAAGAGTAAAATAAAAAAATAAAAGATCAAAGTGAAAAAAAAAACAAAGAAACAAGTAGTTTTTAAGATTTTTAGTGAAAATTCAACTTAGTTCATGTACTTTTCAAATTATAAAAATTAGGTCCCTTTAATTTTTAGAATTTCAAAACAAATAAATTTTGGTGTAAAACTTTATTTTTTTTATTTTTAGGTTTATGGTTTGAGAGAAAAGAGAGAAAAATATTGAATTTCAGTAACAGATAAAGAAAATTACTGTTGATAATGATTTTGGTTGCAATGAGTTTTATTTAGCAAGAGGAGTTCTACTTGAATGTTTTTCCGGCTTAAAATTACCTTAAAAAACATGAATAAGCTCGAGAAAATTTTTGATTTAGGGTTAATTTATGTGGGTTGTTTTAGTTTTTTAAAGCCATTAACGACTTTATTAAGGTGTTTAAAAGTTTTATAGGGTAGTGTGTGCATGTATATATATTATTTTTTTGAATATTAAATAATGAATACTTGAAACTTGATAGATAGAGCATGAATATCTAATTTCATTATTCGATAAGATATGGATACAAAGAAACCCAACACTAGGATACCTATTATCACCCCTATTTATATAGTTTTAAATCTATCTCTATATCTTTAACTAGATTAATTTTATATCTGTAAAATGATTGAGTTCTCAATCTATTATTTTGTTTATTTTTTCTATCTAAATGAATTAAATTTGTCGCAAACATGATTAAATATTATACCAAGATATTAAAAACAATAATTATAATGTCATCTTAAACCCTTTTCAAACTTTTCTTTTTAATTTTGCAATGTTTAGAAATATTTTTAAACTAATTTACATGTGAATCAAAATCAAGATTCCTTTTTGATAATTTTAAATATATATTTTCATATCATTTTAATACATTTAAAAAAAGTTAAATTTATTTTTTAAATGATAATCTTTAATGTCCCTAGTAAGGGAAAAAGGAATGACATGTCTTCATAATAATTAGTTTAAATGGCCACCTATGTTGCGGTTCTTGAATATAAAAAAAAATACATAGGTTATTGAGAACTATTTGACATTGTTATTAAACATTTATCTACGGATCAATCTTGAATTCTTCTGACCTGCTGCTTTATCTAGCCAAGTTATAATTAAATTATATGAAAGTTATTCTGATGTGATTCAATTGATTTGAAAGGTCTAAATGCAACCTAAAAAACTGATAAAACGTGTTATTTGATTTAAAAAATTAATTCAAGATGAATATATTTTTTTAATATCGAGACTAAAAATATTGAATCGATCTAGATTTTGTGGCTTAACCAACTAAATCTGTGATTTAAATAATGAATTCTATGGAGTTTAAAAACTTTTTTAATTTTTTTTACTTAATTATACAATAACAAAAATAAATATTTATAAAATAAAATACAAACTAAATACAAATAAAATATTAAAATATTTGTTTGAAACTTCATTAACCTTATAAAAAAATCAAATCAATTTATAAAAACAAATTTAAAATTAAATAAATATTAAAAGGTTAAATCAACGATAATGAAAGAAAAAACCAAAGGGAGAAAAAAAAAAAAAGCTACCGTGCGTGCACCCTAGTAAAAGGAAATTAGACCCTCATTGGATTGCAATCAATTGCTTTCAAATCACATAAACACGATTTGAAAATGATAAAAGTCATTTTTAATGCAG
>Ga0325410_1009150_pt1 | contig 10628 bp, 5 predicted proteins | sample PopdelMetagenome_16_FD_206182 | JGI IMG/M metagenome (GOLD analysis project Ga0325410, IMG submission 206182) | Populus deltoides microbial communities from Bellville, Georgia, United States - Xylem-PdIQD-R3 | ecosystem: Host-associated > Plants > Phyllosphere > Stem > Wood/Secondary xylem...
ATTTTTCGAGCTCTGTCTAATAAAGGGTAATTGTTACTACTATTTGCTAAGTTTTTGCTCTTTCATGCTCAGGCCTCTTTGGGTTTCTACTTATTACTATTCAAACTCCAAAGCACAAGATTTTCTAGCTTCTTTATCAGTCAACAGAAATGAAGCATCGATCTATGGAGTTTTTCTATTACAAAATTATGCAAATAAAGAAAAATAATAAACAGTGGAACCACCAGATTGTCATGCTCCAACTCTTAACAATAGAAAGGCTGGTATTCTTTTGATGTCCCCAAGCTTGGCTAGATGGTTAAAACTTAGAAGGCCTTGATGCTATTTAAAAAACATTTAAAAGCAGCTATAATTGGTTGGTGTCAGATATATTTCCACAATGCTCAGATAATGTAATGGTTTACCTGAAGATGACTCTTTAGGTGGTACAACGTAAGTCCAGGAATTCCCATAAGTTTCATGACTGTTTTCGGAGTGGCCTCTGAAAATATAAAAGAACAACGTTTGAGTATGCTGAATTTCACTTGTCTATTTGTTGCTGGGTTTTTAACCTTTGTGTATACTCACTGTCTGCTCCTCCAAGCTGATTGACTGCTTCTATGAACCGCTCGTGAAGATCTGGTGTCCATTTTAGTCTAGGCTTTGCATCAGTTGAAAGGACAAGTCCAGAATCTCCAGGGCCATTCCCTCCTTGCAGGAACAGATGCCTTTCGGGAGGGATTGCCATTCTTGAAGAAGAGTGGATGCTCTTTCCTTGATGCTGGTGATGATGGTACATTTCTATATCTCCTATAAATCCAATTCAAGTTTAGCTTGCTATAGCAGCACTGGCAGGGTAACTATTGTGGACAAGATCAGTAGTGTATTTACCTGATATCTTCTCACTCTCTCAGCCTGATCTTTTATCCCCTAAAATGTTGAACTTGATTACGCGATATTCTTCAGGTAAAATCCCACATCAGATACTTCTAAGTAGGATTTTCTGCAACTACTCTTGGTTATCTCCTTCAGCTAATGCTCACACTCGGATATTTTTTTTGCAAGTGCTCTGGCTTATCTCCTATCTCCTTCAGCTAATGCTCACAAACCAAAGGTCCGCTCAAGCATGCTTTTATAAAGCAAATTGGGGTGGAGGGTGTGGGCTAGCGAGGCATAGAATCTTGGACAGAGCCAACAGTACACCCGGTCCAATCCAATAATCAGTGTTACTTGAAAAAAGATTTGTCCTTCCTCCTTTGTTAACTGTGGGGCCTCTCCTAGAACTCCACTTTCTATTCTAAGACAGTGCTATCTATTTGAATTCCTCTGCACATTTAACTCTCCAAAACATGTTAACGCCTTGCATTAGATACCAGAATTGATCCCACCAGAGTTTTTTTTGTTGTGTGCATTCGAATTCGTCTGTCTGTGAAAAGCAAGAATCTTATTCCCGGGTAGAAGAATTTTTCTGACTTGGATTAGGGGAATCCATATCTATGTTGTCTTGAGACCTTCTTTGCCCGTTCATTCTCATTGAAGATTCTCAGATTTCTGATATCCTTGTCCCTTGCCTTGTTCCCAGGTCGTTTTTTCAGTTGTCAATGTATGTTACGAGACTAATCATATCATAAACGATGTCTAATTGGATGTTATCCATGCTGAAGTGAGTAGATGGACACACAAAACCTTGTTTTATTTCGGTTTATTTGAAGAATGTAGAGGAAGATTCTTTTGACTGGAGCACTGGAAACTTTGGAATTAGATACAAACAAGAAAAAGGAAAATAAATGGTGGAAAGATGCTTGTCCTTGGACATTGATTGAAGGCAAGGAATGGAATAAGGAATACATTCTCTATTGTCTCCTTCAGTAAGTTTGGTACTTATTCAGCCCACAGTATAAAATAGAAGAGGGCCCCAGTTCTTTTACATTCTTCAATTTGCGTAAGACAGCCGGCCCCGCACCGACGAATCCTAAGCACCTGGGACCGAATAGAAAGCAAAAAAAAGAAGGATTGTACTTGCTTCCTTACTTGCATTTGGTGAAGGACATGACACTTCTTTCCCTGTAGATAACCGCTTGCCCTTGACTCTGCCTTCATTTTCCAGATTCTCTTGTATGAATCTATACACTCTTAAATTGCTCTCTTTTATTGTTAGTATTATTTTTGTTTAATTATCTTACATACATTTTCTGTTTGGGTTTTAATAAGGCGTTCTTAAAGTATCCATATATTTATACAGATTTGTCATTGAATCGTTCTACAAACAGATGAGTTCATGCATGATACTCCTTGTATAATTTTGCACACGCGATATATGGAATATCACACAAATTAACACACACTGTCTCACATTCCCTCTTACTTCTGAACAATCTTAAACAAACATACATTAAATTTACCTTCTACCATGTGTCTTCATGTACAAATACAGCAGATACTAGAAGGGAAGAAACTGGGGTAGCAATGTGTTTCAAGTCAATTAGCTTCATTCACATTTTAGGGGAAGGAAATGGGGTAGCAGACAGCCTAGCAAAGCAAAGCTTAGAAAGAACTGGTGAACTTGTAGCTTGGTTGTAGTTTTTGTATCATTTTATTCTCTTCCATCCATTTAAGCCACTCTCTTGGTAGCTGTTTTATCTTAATGAAGTCTTTCGGTTTCCATCAAAAAGAAAGAAAGACAGAAAGAAAGAAAAATAGATACTTTGGCATGCATCTAGCTTGAAAATGTGCTAGGCATATAAAGTTCGACTTGGTCTTATCTTAGCTGCTTGAAGAAAACAGATATCTGCACATACATGGTCAACTGCTATTTTAAACTCGTGTAAAATAATCTGATTTGTTTCTGGATTTCCATTTGTGAAAGCTGTGCATGTGTCAACTGCATGTTCTTTATGCTTATGCTGTTTCATTGCATTGCAATGAAGGATCTGTTCTTGAGATGATCATCAGGAATTATACCATACCTATTTAAAAATATTATCTATATGATCAACTGCTAATGCAGAATAAATTCGTATATTAAGTCATGGAGAACAGATCCACCAACTTACCACTCGATACGGAAATAAAATTTATTAATGAATGTGGACATTTCTGATATGCGGATACCCATTTAATGAGCGTACGAGAGATGCATGAAACAACGATTGCCAATTGATGGAAATTATAAGAGGTCACTTAGTAGTAACGTAAATAAAATTTGTATTCCCTGAACAAAATCTTCACATTAGTTCCCATTGGCCTTTTTAGGAAGATCACTTGATTCTGATTTGTAGGGATATTTTATGCAGTTGGGAGAGAATCTGTTGAAAAACCTTGAGGTAAAGTACTAAAGTAGAATTCCTAAATAGTGTGCTGGCATGTGGATAGGAATATATTGCACAAGAGGCATGATAGTGTACAAATGCAAGCTGCAAAATTAAGTTGCCTGTACTGAATGAAATTAGTGTCACCAACTGTGAGTGAATTTTGCTTGGATTGTGATGATATTACGAATTTCTAGCAAGAATGCTAGCCAGTGTGACATCTTCCTACCAAATGGTATGAGCATCATTGCGTGTGAATAGCTGCACATTCATTGCTGATATTTCCCGCAACAAGAACAACTAACATGTAACATGACTAGTAAAAGCTGCTTATTTTTATCTTAATCCTTGATAGCTAATAAACTGAAAATATACAAATCCATGCACATAACCCTGTTTAATTGTGTTGGTTATTTGAAAAACAGGAAATCCAGTAGTTGTATAGTACTGTGTAGAGAATCTTGTTCATCAAAAAGCTCATAAGAGTTAAGAGTATCTTAGGTTTCTGTACATTATAATGCTAAGTATGCACTGTGCCTAATCATTGATGAGGTGCGTTCTTGCTGCAAGAGGTAACATTCTAAAGTGTCAATGCCTAGCTGTAAACAGAATAAATCATTTCTTGTCTCAGGGGTGACCTAGCTTTCCCATAATGGGACATGTGATGATGTTGCCCAAATGCCCTTGTTAGCTGTTAGTATTACTAATGCCATGTGGCAATCCTCCTCAAGAAACCAGAGTTGGCGGTCTGGTTTTTGTACAGTGCAAGAGAATGCCTAACGTTTACTCTGTTATCTACTGCTTTCACCTTCCTCTCCCTGAGAATGATGTTCCCCTCCACTTTGTAAGAGAGGACTAGGATTTCTTGTTCTTCCTTGTACTTGCAATGCCTTTTTATGGATTCTATATTACCACAGAACTTTACTTTTGAGGACAAGAAGGAGCCGAAAAAGAAAAAAAACGCATCAGAGAATAGAGAATCACATTTAAGGACTGGTCAATCATAAGCGACTTACACATGCAGGATGTTGATTGGTTGTATTTTGTTGACCACAGATGCTATTGCATTGGATGAAACAAGAAAGTGAGAAATGACCACGGAATGTATTCCTTGTGGAAAAAGCAGGGTGAGGAAGGATAAAGCTGCTAAAGATTCCAAGATGGGAATGTTAGAATCTTAACTCAAACTAAAGCCAATGAGTCATATTCTCAAGTCAAGAATTTAGTTATTCCCTTCTACCCAAAGCCACAAAAAATGGGTTCCCACCCATCTTTTCCCACTTTAGCTAAATCTTTAGTTAGATGCCTCTCTGCGTTCATGATTATTGTTGTGTCCTTGTAAGCTCAGAATATTGCCATGTTTAGAGATTTGCTTAGGTTTATTTGAGATATGTCCTGCCTGAACACCATCCTTTTTAGCAATAGACAGACAGGAACAACCAGTTTCAGGCCATGTTCTGTAAGGTTGTCCCTATCACTCGAGGAGCATATCCTAGTTGTGGGGGGGTCCAGGTCCTCCAATCTTCTTCGTACATGCGTACATGTGCATTGCTTGATTTCGCTTCTTGATAAGATCGTCCTGTTTAATCTCAGATATATATGTGATTAGCATGGTTCTTACCTTTAAGATTTGAAATCAATGGCATGTGATGGAGCCTAGGCCTCCCTGCACGGAGAGGTCACCTGCTCCGGTAGCCTAGGCCTCCCTGACCTCTCATGAAAATATTTGCTACATGTAACAGCTAAGAGAAGCCGAATAACAAATAGATATGATTGTCACAAGTGCAAATGGATATGCTGTTTTCGCATCAAAGCATAGCCTTTTCAAGTGAATGTGACTTTGTTTTCAGAATTTCTTGCAAACTTGTTTTTATCCCTTGTTTAAACAATGAACAAAGTCTGTACGAAATGCTAAAAAGCAGAAAAATTTAGTGTTGATTGAAATGCCAGTGCTGTCAATTCCTAAGCAATTGCGATTATCAACTTTTTATTCCAGATACATAATATACAGATAGATTTTGTTGAGGCCTTGAGCTCCTCCCTGTCCCTAATTTATATTTATGACCTCCTCTGAATACGCGTTTGGTAACGCGGTGCAAACCATATTGGTATAAAATTTAATTTTTTTGCTAAAATTTAATATAATTTATATGTTTTGGATCGTTTTGATGTGCTGATTTCAAAAATAATTTTTAAAAAATAAAAAAAATCATTAGGATGCATTTCCGCATGAAAAGTTATTTGAAAAACAACCACTACTACACTGTCAATCACTCGAACTTTAACCCACCATTTATCTATTACAAGTTTCAAATATTAACCCTTTGGGTTATTGCTATTGAGGTGATTTAATTATTTATTTATTTTACTCAATGGGTTTTATTATTATTATTTTTTAATTTTATCCTTAAACAATCCAATCTTTTTTTTTTATTTAGCTTTATTTTCAACTTTATCCTTCAATATTAAGTTATTTTATAAATTATTTTTTGTAATTTTTTTTCTATTGGATTATATACAAATCTCATGGATTTAGTTTTTCCCGTTAATCTCAACCTTCAAATTTAGATTTGTTGAAAGTGAGGTTTCGTATTTTTTTTACTTGCTTTCTATGAATTTATCTCGATCTTATAACTATGATCATAGGTTTGATATATTAATCCAAGTTGATTTGGATCTTTTTTTGTTTGATTTTGTAATTAATTTTTTTAATTTTATCATTTTATATTAGAATGCTTGAAAATTGGGCTTCTTTTTATTTATTTTTTATTTGGATTATCTTAATCTCATGATCCAAGTCACGAGTTTGACAAGTTGGCTCGAGTTGACTCTATTCATTTCTTTGGGTCCATTTTTAATTGGAATTCATAATTCTTTTCAAATTTTTTTCTGTGGAGTTATTTTGATCTAATAACTTGGGTCATAGTTTAGCAGATTGACCGTGGTTGACTTTGTTTATTTTTTTGGATTCTTTAATTGACTTTTTTTAAAAAAATTTACCATCTAACAACTCAATCTTTTTTTCTTTTATCATTTAATATTATATTATTTGGAAATTGAACTTCATAATTGTTTTTCAATATTTTTTATTTGGAGTTTTTCTAGTCTCATGGATTTAATTTTTTTTTTAATTGCAACATTCAACATTGGTTTTGTTGGAAATAAATCTTTATATTTTTTTTTTATTTTTTTATGAAGTTATCTTAGTTTTATGACCTAGGTCGTAAGTTGACTTGGGTTGTTTTTTGCTATTTTTTTAATTGATTTTTTTTTAGTTTCATCCTATAACATTGACTTGATTGGAAATTGGGTTTCATAATTTTTTTTTCTCAATTTGTTTTCTATTGGGTTATTCTAATCTCATGAATATGGTTGCATGTTAAGCAGGTTAACCCAGATTGGCTCGGGTAATTTTTTTAATTTGTCCTTCAATATTGAGTTGATTAGGAATTAATCTTCATAATTTATTATGATATGCTTTTTATGAGGTTATCACGGTCTCATGATCTAGATCGTAGATTTGACAGGTTAATCCAGGTCGATCTAATAAGTTAAAGTCTCAATATTTGATAAAAAAATATAATTCAATATGTTGCCGTATTGATATTTCTTTAAAAAAGTACAATTTAATATATATTATGTTAATTTTTTTATTGAAAAACATGTTAGTAATGTTTGGATATTTTCTTAAATTAAAAAAAAATTAATCCAACATGAAGCGCAACGTGCCCAATCATCTAGTTTTTTTTTTTTTTTACTAAAAATTAAGGTATCATTACAAGAAACGGTTTTAGTTAGAACGTCCAGTAGGTATGCTTGTAGAGTAGATTAACAGGTCCGAATAAGAAGAAATTTATATATATGAGTCTAACGAGTTTACTAACCAAAAAAAGACTATTTTTAATCCATTGTGCATTATGTTAAAATTTTACGATCGAGTGCACTCTACAAGCACAATTATACAGAGGGTTAGCTCGCGCTCCAACTAGATGATGTGGTTTTCATGTCCAAATTAAATAAGGAGGTTCTTGTTTCACAATTTTTCTGATTTTCCTTTGTAATTTCATATTCATTTCTAATTAGATATGAGATAATTATTAATTTGGGTTTTAAAAGTTTGGTTAGTTTATCTTACTATTTAAAAATAGTTTTTTTTTATTGTTATTCAATTATTGAAATTTAAGATTTATTAATTAAATCCGTTGCACAATTCTTGTATGTGAAAGATCCAATGGATTATGTTTGTAAAATCTCAATAAATAGTTAGGATTTGTAATCATAATTAAGAGGATTTCAATCCATAAATTGGATCCAGTTTGAAGTTGGACTTGTATGTGGTTGCTCTTATACATATACATCAAGAAGAATATTCACCTCCTTGCACTACCGATTTGACTCACAGCAACTCAACCCTATCACCATTGCTGTTGATCTACTATCAGAAGGAAAATCAATACAAGTCATGGTGAAGGGATATAAGGAATTTAAGATAAGTTGAAAATTATACCCCCCCAAGTATATATCTAACGTGATTATTAAGCTGACAAGGAATATAATCACATTAATCAACTACAGTGTTTGTAGCTTATCCTAGCAAATTGAATGCTACTACTTCGAGCTAGGAGGAGTCTTTCATCCCACATAGAAGGCTTGATTAGCACTCTTTTCCTATACTTTTTTCAAGAACAAGTTATGAATTTGAGGAAATGATCAGTAATTTGCATGGCTAATTTCATTATCATATGAAGGATTTTGTTATGCTGCCACAACAGTCTCTGAACGAGCCACAGAGAGGGCATATATTTTCTCTTCTCTCTTGCATGTGAATATGGATCAGCATAATAATCATTCGTAACCCAACTTGAGAAAACAGGTATAAGAAAAAAGACAGGGAATTTGATCAGAATCATTTCTTTCTTCTGGTTATGCCATGAACACTGAATTGATTAGCTAGGAATCTCTGTGACCTTAATTACTCATTCTCGAAGGGTTGGTTCTCTTCCCTTGATATATACAAGGCGGCCAAGCAGTAAAGTTTGACAACTTGTCTCTTTGTTAACTAGTTTTTTTTTTTAGCTGTGCTGCACAGCAGCTAGAATCATTTTCTTTTCCGATTTTTTTTATGATATATAAAGATGTTATGAAGTTGAAATTTTGATGCGTATTGGACAAAAATAAAACTTTTAAAATGCTGAAATATTAGCATATTGGATTACATATTATTTTAAAAAAATATTTAGACAATAATACATTGAATCAACCCGGATTAATCATGGTTAACTTGTGAAACCCCCGATTTGAGACATAAGAACATAATAACTTCATGGAATTTATATCAAAACAGATCAGGAAGTTTAGTCGCAATGAACCAAATATTAAAGATCAAAAACAAATGGATACTAAACCTAGAAAAAAAAACTTGAGTAAACTTAAAAGTGGTCAACATTATACCGCAGCTGAGAAAATTTCTACTATATATCAAAAAGAGTTAGCATGATGTTAGTGTTTCTAGAAAAGTAAAAAAAAAAAATATGTGATATGAGTCATTTTCTAACCTAGAAATATGAAAAAAAAAAAAACTTCAATTTAATAATATGAATAATCAAGAAAACCCTATGACTCTTTTAAACCTAAGTAAATTAATCCTCGAAATCCAAAGTCCATGAAATTTTAGAAAGAAAAAATACATGCTTAAAAAATTAAAAAAATCCAATGAGCTTCGCACTGACGTATATTTAAGTAATTAATTTTACCGTGCTATTAAGTTGAAAAAGATTTAATTACCTCTCATGGGAAGTATTGTAAATTTTTAACTTTACCAGCTGCCTCTCTGGTATAAAATTTGATAGAACATGCATGTAGCACAACTCATTTTCATGCATATGCGGACGCGTGCACTATGCTTTTTTAGCAGAAAGCAGATTCTACAAAGCAGACAACTCTTTCCAGTAACAATACACCAGCTAGCTTCCATTCCATTGAAAAATCGACTCTCCGCTATACGCATATGTTGCCTTACTAGCCATGGACTTGCTTCAATAATTGTGTGCCATGAAGAACCGATATCATGCATAAAATAATTCAGAGATTCCATGTTAGTTATACATGGCATGCATACCTATAGAGGACAACGAAGGGCTTCCTTTAGAAAAGTCACTCTTCCCAGACCATCCATTTCATGTTAGCATTCCTAGTAGAGTTCCCATGATAAGTACTAGACGCCCTCTCTCTCCGTCATGAGTCGTCGAGGAGGCATCAATATCATGCATGTATGCATATATTCTCAGCCATTTTCATCTGTGGGCTCTGCCCAAGTTGTTGACATGATATACACTAGCTAGGATCGGTGTACTCTAGGCTTTTGTGGTCCAGTTGCTTATCTCTGATCTTCAGATCCGCCTCTGCGTCCATTCCTTTCTATTTAAAAAGGGGTGTGCACAAATCCAACGTTTCAACTGCATATCGTGTTGCCCTACTAGGCAAGAATATCCAGGGAGAAAAAAATGGAAGCCACAGTGGCTATCTACCTAGCTAGCTAGACATGTTTGATATCTAAAATTCTATTAAATAATGGTTTCCGTCTAACCTTTTTCTTTTTCTCTTTTTTCAAATGTCGCAATTAGGTCCAGCATTGCCTTGGTCCTTTGAGATTGAAAAAAGTTGGCGTTGTTGCTGTATAGAAAGAGCTGTGGATCGTTCACATATTGTGGAGGCGACCATGGATGGCGAAAGCTTCAATATAAAGAGGAGGTGTGTGTTCGGTACATGGTCCATATGTTTTTGTAAAAGTATGTTAGGATTGAGAAATTTAGGCGAGTTTGGATTGAAAAATACGAAACTTTTTAGTGGTTTTTTTTACTCAGCAGAAGCATGTAAAAATAGTTCAAAATCATCTCTGTATAAGTTCATTTGTAAAATGTGCCTGTTTTTTAAGCGATTGTTTGAAAATTGATATATTTCTAAACTACTTCTAACTAATTGTGATTAAACTTTTTTTAAAATAAAGGATTGTGAAAGAGGAGTCCCGGATATTATTATAATTATTTTATTTTATTAAGTTTTATATGAAATTAAAAAAATAAAATCGTCAGAGGTTGTTTGACATCCAAAACCACCCCCCCAAGAGGTGGGCTGTAGTCCAGGTAGAAAAATAGATACTACAAAAACCTAATATCCCATCTTATAAGTATAGCATTTTTATTTACCTCTTTCCAAATCCATATATGTAAATAGTCACGTGTGCATTATTTCTTATTAGCCTAGTACCTTTTCATTGGGCTTCTAAGCCTTTAGGATCCCATTTCTCTTCTTACTCGTTGAATAAATGTCTCATGATTTTTC
>Ga0325410_1009151_pt1 | contig 10628 bp, 6 predicted proteins | sample PopdelMetagenome_16_FD_206182 | JGI IMG/M metagenome (GOLD analysis project Ga0325410, IMG submission 206182) | Populus deltoides microbial communities from Bellville, Georgia, United States - Xylem-PdIQD-R3 | ecosystem: Host-associated > Plants > Phyllosphere > Stem > Wood/Secondary xylem...
AAAATCTTGAATACTTGCAATAAAACAGTCATAAGTAGAGGACTTAAAGATTCTTTGATAAAAAAGTTAATATCTTTTGAAAGATAAAAAATATAAAAACATTATAAAGAGATACTCTAACAAGTATCAAAAGAGTAAAGAGTTAAAGATTATGAACTTTTTTTTTATAAAGCTTTTGCAGTATATTTATAGCTTATAAAAGAAAGGTTTGCAAGGTAATTATGTTGATAGCATTGAATGAGGGATAAATATCCCTTACCTGATAAGAATATAATAAGTCCTTAAAAGACTTTTATAAATATTCCTTGTCTAATAAGAATATAATGGGTTCTTGAAAGACTTTTATATTCTATAAAGATATATGGAGAATAGTGTTTAAGATATCAAGTGTAGTTAAACTTATATAAACTAAATTCTTTTTTGATATTAAACTCAAGAGAGATTGGTCACTCCCCTAAACATGTCAAAAAAAAAAATTATTATTTTAGACTTGATTAATTATTAATCCATACACCTTGAATCTAGCATGCATGTCAGATTCAAATCACCTTGACCTTGAATTTGGTGTGCTATTGGAATTGATATGTGTTTCACATTGATGCTATTTTAGACTTGGCGTGCTGCTAGCATGCATGCTAAATCTACGCTACTATAAATCTTCTTTATTTCTTTTTCTTTTTCTTTTTCTCGGGCAGTTTTAAGCCAAGCTATTAAGGCTTAAGGGTTGGTTGGTCGCCTTAACAAACACGAATTTAACGCCCGTTTGTTTTTTTTTTTTTGTTTTGGTTTTTTTTTGTTGCACCGCGCTGCGCATAGCAAGAACATACTGATCAGGCTGCTGTCACCTCTCTCTCTGGCCCAGGTGTGCTTCAAATTTAACCAAAAGGACTGGTACGCAGATTTGGTTGTCAATATCTCCACTTTAATTTCTTCTCTATCTACATACATACATGTGCACTCATCTCATTGCCTCCACTACTTCTTCCAGTGTCCATACATACATGTGTGTGTATGGTTGCTGCTGCTGCTGCTGCTGTTTTTTTTTTTTTATTTAATTTCTGGTTAACTTAATTTTCAAATGCAAATATTGGTGGTGTCCTTTCCTTGTGAATGGTGAGCGATATGATAATTACTTGCCACTCCTATAATAATTACTCCAATTATCCTAGTGCTCTCTTCTTCTATCCTATATTTGCTTCCTTTGTATACAGTTTTCTTGCCAATCATTCTTCACTTTTGCTCATAGCATGTGGTGAAGAAATTCCTTTACATGCCTTTCTGCATAATGCTGTCCTTGAATTAAAATCTAACCCTCTCCCACCATTCATTTTTTATAAATAATAATAATAATGATAATGATATTCAATTACTTTAGTATAATAACAAATATATGGTGCACCTTGCTCTGCTTTTCTTCAGATCTTTCCTGTCCATCGACATCACTATCAGTTGTTGTTGTTGACAAGTGCCTTTTTTTTTTTCCTTTCTTCCTGTTCATGCACTTTCAACAGCAAACTATTAAACAAAAACTAATTTTTGGTTTCGGAAATTCCAAAAAGATCGTTATCATCTTTCTTTTCTTTCCTGCAATGGGAAATGCACATCTCCTTCCTTTGATCACTTGTTCGTATTATTCCTCCATTGTTAGATATTTTTTATTTCAAGTTCTGAAGCTAAAAGTTTATGAGTTAGCATAATCTTAAGTGAAACGAAAAGGTCAATACATCAACTCAGTGGGAAGGGTAGTTGAACAAAAATTCACAGCCTGATTCCCACATTCTAAACCTAGCATTATTCCTCAATCGAAGAAGGAGAAAACTCTTCCAACTGTTATGTTTCTTGAATAGACCTCTGCTAAAGTTCACCTCAGCTGCACGCGATGCAGTGCCAGATAAGCGACCATTCGATAACCCACTAACATCAGGGCCATAATTGCCACGTCTACCCATAAATGGTTCAGACCCATTGATTTGACAGCAGGAAAATCTCCAACCCGGCACAAGACTCCCTTTGAGCACTCGTAGTGATCATCCTCATTGTATTGGACACCAAGAAGAAGCTTGTAACAGTAGTAGCTGTAACTTAAGTACTTCAGCCATACTATGAAAGGAGGGATTTGTTGGACGTAGTATCCTCCGGCAATGAGGAAAACCAGAGTTGTAACCGAAGCTAATGTAGTGGCTTGTTTTACGTCCATTAGAATAGCACCAATGGCCAATCCAAGACTTTGAGAGACTAGAACGCTGTAAAGAACAACAAGGAGGGAAAGGATGAAAGTTATAGGATCGGCTTTAAGTCCGCCCATCCAATAGATTATGAAGACGAATGCAGTTGGGAGCGCAAGCTCTAATGGCAGATCTCCAAAGGTTCTAGCCAGGAAGTAGGATGAAAGATGATACATTCCTGATGCTCGTTCCTTAACCAACATCCTTCTTTCTTGGGGAAATGTGAAAACGGCATTGTAGAGTGGGTAAAAGCCCCAGAACACAGAGAAGAAGAAGAGCAATGCAATCTGCAAGGAAATGCCAACCTTTTTAGCACATATGTGGAACCAAGGGGTTGGAGTTAGATTTCTTGGGTTTCAGTTTCTCCCAGTTCAGTATAGCTGGGAAACAAACTACTGAAGACTAGCTATCATCAACACAAAGAGCATAACGTGTTCATCTAGCTTGGAGTTTATATGAAACTCAAACCAACGTATTTTTTAAAATCGTAGCATGAGTTTTAAATGAATTTTAAGCAATAGCAGTCTCCATAATCTACTCTTTAATAAGCTAGAAGTAGAGTTCTTACTCGGTCTTCAATGTGAGAAGTGGGTGTTTTCCACCAAAGGAGTCCACCAAGTATACTGACACTGAGGACTTGAAAAATTCTTAGCCTGTTGAAGGATTCGTACCTCCGCTCTCTCAGCCCCCGCTGAAAGAGCACTTTGAACTGATGCCACCAGCTTGTGCACCATTTCTCTGACTTTTTTTCATTTCCTGTCACAATAATTAAGTACTTGTACTTAGCTAAATACTAGAGCACACAGGAAGTAGAAGTGCGATTGTGTCATCCTCGTCAATATAATAGGAGGGATAAAGAGAAGGTATTCATACTTTCAGAGGCATCTTTTGTATAATAGTAGTTATTTGGGTCCAAATTGCAAAGCTCAGCTTTCAGTCTGGTAGAAATGTTCTTCTCGTATGCAGAAATGAGAGCTTCCCTCACTGACTTCTGTTCTTGTTCCGTGTTCTCACCGTAGTCAGTGGCATTTTTAGAATCAGGACCAATGCCTGCAAATTTCCACAAGTTGTATGAGAATATATAAGTTGACTTTTGTCTTATTAACTTAATACATAATGCTAGTGCTATAGTATTTGTGTGGACAAACAATTACATTCCAAAACTGGAACCCTTTTCAATAAGAGATGGCTATAATTTCCCGCAGTCAACCAAATTGAACACTGAAAATACTGTTTTCCCTTCTTCTATAGGGGTGGGGTCTCATTACACTCTCTTGGTAAAATTAACAAGTTTAAGCACCGAAGAAACCTTCGGTGGCCCAACAGCCAACTTACATCTCAGTCTTGTGCAAGTGAGTGGTAAGAAAATAAATGAAAATAGTGGAAAATGAAAAACAAGGAACTTCCCTCTGCCCCTAGAGCTCACTTAGGTTACAGTTTCATTTGGAGAAATATATAGTTATGGGAAGAAATTAGATATGCTTAATTAAGAGTTAGGATTTCAAATTACCATTTGCAAGATCAAGTAAGAGATCAGCAGGATTGACAGTCATGGACGTAGAAAATCCGATGGAGGAAAAATAATCCAAGGCTGCAGATGCAGGACCATAGTAGATGGGGCGTCCCTCAGAGAGCAAGACTACCTTATCAAACATATGGTAAAGTCTGCTTGAGGGCTGGTGAATGGTGGTGACAACAGTTCGTCCCCCACTCGCAAGCCGTTTGATCGTGGTCAGGATCCTTTGAGCTGTTGTCGAGTCCAGACCTGATGTGGGCTCATCTAGTAGTAGCAAGCTTGGATTGATTAGCATTTCTTGACCAATATTAACCCTCTTCTTCTCCCCTCCTGATATCCCTCTAAAGAGTGGGCCCCCTATCATGCTGTTCCGGCACTGACTCAATCCCAGTTCAGCTATAACTCGTTCCACGTGCTGCGCTTTCTCCTCCCGGGTTAACGTTTTGGGTAGCCTTAGCAGTGCAGTGAATAGGAGAGTTTCAGACACTGTTAGATGCGGGTACAGAATGTCGTCCTGAGCAACGAAGCCTGTGCGTCGTTTCATGGTACCCGAAAAAGGCTGCCCGTTGTATGTGATCTTTCCGGATAGCTTACCACTGAGACGACCTCCTAGAGCCGTAAGGAGGGTGGTTTTGCCACTCCCAGATGGACCTAGCATTGCTAGGATCTCCCCTGGACAAACCATACCCGTTATCCCATTCAGTATGGTCTTTTCTTGGCTACTCCAAGTGCCACCCCAGCACAATCCCTTCTGATCCAGTTTAACCTTGTACACCACCTCCTCAAACTGAAAAGAAACAGATAAGATAAATAAATTTGTAATAGGTATGAAAAATGCTATCTGATTACTCTCTCAGATAACTGTTCATTACTCTTTCTAATTAATATAACTATTCTCTATGATACTACTAAAAGTAACCCCAGATCAAAAGAAAGGAGATGTATTATTATGATTCTAGGTGAGAGACCTTCAAAGTTGTAGGATATATGGTGAGTTGGAGCACAGATTGTGAATTGGCTTGTCCTGGGTAGGAGAGGACAGCCCTGTTGTTGGTTTCAGGCATCCTTGGCAGACCTTCCGTTGGAGCACTGTTGTGATCTGGCTTGGGAACTACGTAGTTGAGAGGCATAGCCAATGTGAGGCGATCTTAATTACTACTGTCGTTGCGTCAGTGGTGGTAGTGATGATGGTTGTAATAAGGAGAGGGAGAAGTTAAGGAATTTCTTTTAACTTGGCTTCCCAAACTGAACTGGGCGGCATATAAATATATAATAGAGACATACAAACTAGGATTTCTCCTGTGTTGTGGCTCTGTGATGTGGGCCTAGCCTCCATGGTGGGAGCTCACCCCTTTCCTTAAAAATATTCTGCCACTAGCTCTTAATTAATTGTGTTACTATATGCTAATTATTAATCTCTGCCGGAGTTTCTCTTTACCGATCGGCATATTCACTTGCTCTCTCTCGTCCTATTTGAACAGTGGGTGCTTGCTTCTTTTAATTAAAGACCAGACTTGAACAGTTATAATCTTAAAGATCATTAATTCTAACAATGATGTGTCTATATACAACTCATGAAGATCATTCCAATTAGTCTAACCATTTCCATGCAGCACCTCAGAAAATCCACATAATGTACTTCTGCAATCTTGTACCAAATGGGAGTACAGGAGCACTAACTGTCGTTGTTCTTCTCCATTTCGGAATCGTAAATGATTTCTTCTGGATCTTTGTTCTGTATTTTATGTGCTTGCGATCGATGCACATGCATACTGCATACAAAAAGTTCAGTGCATGTAGAACTGGAAAAATAGAAATTGTTAGGTACCGCCTACTAGACAAAGGATGGTGCTTCCCACCACATCACGCAAAGTACCTAGATCATGAAGCAAGAGGAATCTTAAAAGAGCGAAGTATTGCTCTACCTTCGGGTTTCAGAGTTCGTAAGCTATATATATTTTTATTCGCTTTTCTATTTGCTTGTCGAGATATCATCTGTGATCTATACGAATAATTTTCCACACACGTACAGAGAGATGTGTGTGGGCATTGTGTGTGCTTACTAGGTACATGTCAGGGGTGCTTGGAAGACACTGATGGTGCTTCCCATCATTTCACAGAGGCATGAAACTGTTGTTAAATCCATTTTTGTATTTCTATTAATAGTCCTCGACGACGAGCTGCGTGCAGATTCGAGATTTTCCTAAAATATCCCCATTTCAATGAGTCCATAATTGGATATATAGTATGACCTCTTGACCTTTAATGATCTCTCGGTCAATGCACCTGAAGTTTGGCTCTTTCCCCCTCTTCTATGGTTTAAGAGATCTTTTAAATTGCCTTTCATTCCTTCTTGTGCTATCCAGGAGCCTCTCTTTTGTCTTTGTTTTTTTTTTGGGGGTCAAAGGGTAGAAACTTCATTTACAATCATGCCTTCTTTTTTAAAAAAACTGACATGATGTGGCTGAAAGCAACTCCATAGCATTCTCTTTTGCATAGGTGTAGCAAAGAATTCATTAATTAATCAATAGAAAAGATAAAACATGTGAGTAAATCACTATATAGCTTTGTGGACAGTGCCTTTTTCATTAGTTAGTATTATTTGTGAGTTTGTCAAGTAATTCAGGTTTATCCCAATTGTCTTAGTTTTATAAGTTTAGGTTTGGTAGGGTTTTTTTTTAATTAAATTTTGTTTTTTATAGTCTATTTTTTTATATAACTAAAAAAAAAGTTTTAGAAAAAAATCATATTATTAAACTTTATAAAATAATAAAAATTAAAGAACGTGGTGAAATTAATATTCACCGAACACCTATTATACTGTGGATTACAATAGTAATCCACGGTGTTTTGCTTTTTTTTTCCTTTTTTTTTTGTTTTTGAATTTTTGTTATGATATTTTTTTTTCAAATTTGTTTTCGTCAATTTTATCTTTTAAAATTGAGATTATTGAAAATTTAGCTTCGTAATTTGCTTCCTTTTATTTTGTCTTTATATAGGGTTAGCAGAGTTTACGGTTTTCCAAGATAACACAAGTTGTCCTCGTTTACGAGTTTGGTGGGTTGTTTTTTAATTGAACTTGATTTCTTTATAGTTTTTTTCTCATATAGTTAAAAAAAATAGTTTTAAAGAAAAGTCATGTTATTAAACTTTATAAAGTAACAAAAATTAAAGGGTGAGCGGAAACTACTGTTCACCCACACACATTGCACTGTGAATGATAATAGTAATCTATAGTGTTTTGCTTTCTTCTTTTTTTCCTTTTCTTTTACTTTTTGAATTTTTTTTATGATTTTGTTTTCAATTTTTTTTTCTATTTCATCTTTTTAATATTGGAATGTTTGAAAATTTGACTTCATAGTTTGTTTCTTTTTATTTTATCTTTTTATAAAGTTAGTAGGGTAACCCGGGTTGCCCTGGTTTAGGAGTTAGGTGGAGTGTTTTTTTTTAATTGAACTTGATTTTTTTATCGTCTATTTTTTCTCATATAGTTAAAAAAAATAATTTCAAAGAAAAGTTATATTACTAAACTTTATAAAGTCCAGAGACTTATTCACAGGTTTGGTTGATTGACTTGATTCGCGAGTTTGGAAAGTTTAACCTTTTTTAATTAGTGTTTTTTTATGTAATCCTTAGATATTAGTTTAATTTGGAATTCAGTTTCATAATCGGTTTCATTTTGCCTTTTATAAGATTATTGTGATGTAAAAAAAACATCTCGATATTAGATTGATGTTTGATTTCGCAATCATCTATTTTTGCTATCATATATTTAAATAAAAAATAGTTTTGAAAAAAAAAATTATAATCTCAGTGAAGTTCATAACTCAGTTCACTAGTTTAGCGTACTAGCCCAGCATACTTGACAGGTTTGACGAATTTACCTACCGAAAAAATATGTTTTTTTTTTCTTTCAATTGTTTTTAATTTATTCTTTTTTATTTTTATTCTTTAATATTGGATTGGTTGAGAAATAGGCTGCATTATGGATTTTTATTTGCTTTCTATTGGGATAATTATCTCAAATAATTGTTTGTTTTTAGATTAGTGCTCAATTTTGTGAGCATCTATTTTTATCAAATAATTAAATAAAAAATTTTATAAAAAAAGTTATTAAACCCAATAGAGTCTATGACCTAGGTCACAAAGAGACTATAATCAATCCAATATATCATTGTCTTAATATTTTTTTTTAAATTGTCATCTTGAAGTTTTTTTAAAAACTAAGTCATATTTTTGTTGATCATCAAAATTGAATTTGAACCTATAAAATTAATCGATTTAAGTCGAGTTAGTTCTTACACGATTTAATTAAAATCTTGAGTTAGGTAAAAAGTTAAGTCGGGGGTTTTAAAATTAATTTACTTAATTAGGATTAATAATACAATTAAAAAAATTCTTCATGCTCTTAATATTATTTTGTATTTAAAAAACATTGATGCGACCCGCGTTAAAACACATGCAAATATACTTAGTTGAAGTCTAAAGTTTGTAGCTTGATTTGGGGAAAAGCTTGCCAAAAACTTTTACGTAAAAGGTAAAATATGAGATTACCAAGGTGTTGACGGCAGTAATTAAAGTATAATATGACCATAATAAAGTAGGAAACTTGAAATTTATACATTAATATATTGCGCATATATATATATATATATATATATATTGTAAATGCTCTCTCTTAACACTTGATGATTGCTTCACTTTAATGGTGTTTTGGTTCTTGCATCATATATATACATCTTTTGTTCTTGCTCTTCTTAGTTTCCAACGTAAAGTAAAATCAGATATGGAAACACATCTCTCAAGCTCTGTCTGTCATATATATCTTGCATTATAAAAAAACGTATTGACAATATGCTAGCGTGGTGATGGCATCTCAATTAATTAATTACTTACTTATGCTAAATAATGTATAATCAATTAGCATCTTCAAATTAAGATTGGCTATTTTTACATGCTTTTTATTAGGATTGGGTTGCATGCATTTTGAGGCTCGAGCGGCAAGAACTTTGAAATAGAGGTATGAGAAAACAAACTAAAAGCATCTCTTATGCTCTCCTTTCTTTGCATGTGTGGCTATCCATGAAATATCAGTCACTAAGACAGTACCTCCATTACTTTCTTTCCTTTTCTCCATGCCCCTCCACACCCTGTCTTCTCTCTTCTTCTTTTTCTCATTACTTCCTGATCTTCTTGTATAATCTTTTGATTCTAACTACCTTTTTTTCACTGTAAAAGTATCTTTCAGTTAGCTTGCGTGTTAATCAAAACTAAAACCTCATTTGTTTCCCGAAAAATAATTTTCTGAAATGTAAATTATTTTATTATACTTGATATTGTCATGGAAAACTATCAAGATGGGTAACACTTTTCAATGTTTGATTATATTATAAAAAAATGAGTTGGAAAATATTTTTTTTTTCAAATTTATCAAAATAATAAGAATCAAATCTAACATATAAAAAAGTTGAAAGATTATGAAATTAAAAAAAAATTCAATTTCATAAATTATTTCAAATAAAAACAAATAACAATTAGAAGAATGAGGATCAAATTATATAGATAAAAAAAGTTGAAAGATGATGAAATTAAAAAAAAACATTCAAATTTAATAAAATATTTCAAATACAATAAATAGCAATAGAAAGAATAAAGACCAAATATGATAGATAAAAAAATCAATTAAAAAAAAATAGGAGAAAAACAAATAATAAAAATAAAAAAATAAGGACTAAAATTGATATAAAAATCAAATTATATCAAACTTTAATAAAGAATGAAATTAAAAAAATAAAAAAAAATATTCAAAATAAAATATATAACAATCAAAAAATTAAAAAATAATTTTAAAAAATTCCCATGAAACAAACAGTTTCTCAACTAAATCATTTTTAATTATTATATTCCACAGAATATAATGCAGTTGTGGCGTTTATTTACGAAAATTTATTGAATGCTCCTCTAGCTACCAAGTCATTACACAGCATCCATGGAAATATTGTTAATGCAGTTGTGGCGTTTTATTCACGAGGCATAGGATATCCTCACTTTTAATTGGGCGGGGAATTCACTTTTCCTCAGGGAGGGTGGTTGTTTACTACTAGCTGAGAAACTTGAGGTTGAATTGAATTGTCTGCAGATTTAAATAAAACTAAAGTGAAAGCACGTATGTAGGGTTGCTTTTCTTTGTAAAGCCAACTGATTCCCAAATTCTCTTTAAACTGCTAGTATTTGATTTTCACTGTAGTTTTCAACATTCGTATCACCGAAATTCGATATGACCATTGTAGATGATCATATATATTCAATTAAAAAGGTGCGGTGGCGGTGCTGGCGGTGGTGGTGGGGGGGGGGGTGTTAGATGCTAAGCAAAGTCGTCCTCCTGCCCTAGCTAATGTTCTCTTCCTCTTCCTCTCTGTTGCTTTTCTTCCTTGACAATAAAGATATTTTTTATTTAGTTTATACTTTAGTCGAGATTAATTCCTTTCTCAGATGATTCTTGGACGATAATCTTAATGTTTGAACCTGAAAGAACAAGTCTCCTGCTTTTCAATTAATCTTTTTGGTTTTGATCAGCAGAATAAGAAAGAGGAATGATTAAAGGGGAACCCATCAATCGGATTCCAATTTCTGTCCATAAAAAAAAAAAATTATTATAGCACTGAGATCAGAGTGCATGGGTCCGCATGGAGCTAGCTTTTTTTTCTTCTTCTTTATTTTGAAGCTTTGAGTCTCTTTGGCTACTAGGCTGTGGGTGCGCTTCATATTTTAATGCTCCTTTTTGGGGGGGGGGGGGGGGGGGGGGGGGGGGGGGGGGGGGGGGGGGGGGGGGGGGGGGGGGGGGGGGGGGGGGGGCGGGGGGGGGGGGGGGGCGGCGGGGCAAGAGG
>Ga0325410_1009152_pt1 | contig 10628 bp, 7 predicted proteins | sample PopdelMetagenome_16_FD_206182 | JGI IMG/M metagenome (GOLD analysis project Ga0325410, IMG submission 206182) | Populus deltoides microbial communities from Bellville, Georgia, United States - Xylem-PdIQD-R3 | ecosystem: Host-associated > Plants > Phyllosphere > Stem > Wood/Secondary xylem...
CAGAAAGAAATATTTTGTTTTTTTGAAACCTTGTTTGAGCTGTTTTCTGCTCTTTTTATCCTTCCCCTTTACTACCAAAATCATCAGGTTCTCTTAGGTTGATCAAGAGTCTTCATAATGCTAAATTGGTTCTTTTCTTATCTGGTCTTTAAGGTTGAATAAATCCCTCAGAATTTGCACTAAAAAATGGTTCTGTTGCTGTCGTAATTTTTTGTTCCAACTTAGGCTCTGATTCTGACCCAGTTTCGTATGATATCTGACCATCCTAGGTATATTCTATAACTCATTACATGTTGAAAAATTAACGTACACCTTTATTAGGTCCTAAGGATCATTGTTCTTAGAGCAGATTCTCAGTCAGATTTGGATGCTCAGTATTGTCAGATCAAGAACCTTTTTGACCAACTAGATTACTACCAGTTTCTATTATGTAAAAAGATTTTATCTCACTTCGACTCCTTCATCAAAGTTGTAGTCCTAGACGTGTAAATGAATTTGGGCTTTCAAATCACTTGATTTCGATATCAGAGGCCTAAGATGTTCCCTTTTGAATATCTAACGTGAAGGCAGAGAATTCTGCCGCGAGAAGGATATTGACCCGAGTCTGCACTAAAGAAACTCTATTTTTGGCCTAGTTTTTGTGATTTTCATTCTTAATTCATACTCTCAGTCATATCAGGATTCTCGGCATTCGTCAGTTTTTGAGTTAGACCTGGAGATTCCTTTTGACCAACTAAATTACTGCCAGTTTCTATTCTGTAAAATGATTTTTTCTCACTTCGACTTCTTCATCAAAGTTTTAGTCCTACACGCGTAGATGAATTTGGGCTTTTGAATCACTTGATTTCGATATCAGAAGCTCAACATATTCTCATTTGAATATCTAACGTGAGGGTAGAAAATTCTGCCGCGGGAAGGATATAGCCCAAGTTCGCGGGGCTGATTCGAAGGATTTTTTTGGACCAAAGACTGAATCGAAAATTGTTAAAATGAGGGATTGAATTGAAGAAGGATATTGAAAGCTGGAGAGGGGGCTGAATCATCATAAATGACAGGATTTTTTCCACACCGAATAAGGAAAATGAGACTTTGCAGCTGCACCCTCCATCTGATTTCTTTCCTTTTTTTCGCTGCAAATTTCCTGCTGGTTTCCATGTTTGTCTTGCTGATTGGAGAGCTTGAGACCACGTTTTTATTGACTCATTTCAAAGGGAGCAGCTGGCCCTATGGAAGGAAAGAAGCCACACCATCCTCTAACTAGGAAAGAAATCAGTGCTGATCACAAAATCAGAATCAAACATTCTGGTTTCCTATTTCTGCTCACCCGAGAATACACCCTAGAGTTAATGTAATATTTGTTTCCTAAGTAAAGCCCTGTATAGGCTATATAGAAGCCTCGGCTGCTGTCCTAAAGTGGGGGGGGAAAACGCACAAAGAAAGAGCATAAAAGGGGGCAGAAAGAGAGCAGAAAAATAAATAAAAAAAGAGAGCAGAAAAATAGAAAAGAGAGGGCAGAAAAATAAGAGAAAAACAGAGAAGGAAACAACAAAAGAAAGAGAAGGAAAACGCAAGAGAGGCAGGCGACGGGGAAACCAGTCATTTACCAGCACATAGCTGAAATATTTCGTCCGTTTCAGCATCTCTATTTTCGTCTGTCATTTACCAGCAGCCAAGGAGGCACGCGTGAGCTGTGTCTTTCGGCCTTGGGTTTTATTTTCTGCAAACAGGAGCTGCAGTTTGAAGGAACACGCAAGAGAGGCAGGCGACGGTATTCAAGGAAGCACGCGTGAGCTGTGATATTTTTGGTCCCTGGTTTCATTTTCTGCAAACAGGAACTGCAGGTATAAGCCCCAATCTCTCCTCCTTTGTTATTTTTACACGACCAGGTGCAGCAACTGCAGTGCCATCTCCTTCGCCTGTTTCAGCGCCAGGTAAGTCCATGCATTCTCTTTGCTTTGCATTTTAATTATATGTTACTGTGCAATCTTTTGTGGTTACTGTTCAAGTGAATTATAATTCACTTGGACAGTTTGTCTAAATTTTATGTCCTGCCGGGTCCCCTGCTGAAGCAAGTGACCCGGCCGGACCTAATTCTTTTTTTGTTTTGAATAAAATAAAAGAAAGAGAAAGAGATTTATTTTCTGGAATATTTATTTTAAAGTCTGATTTTTTTTTATGTTGTAAAAAAATATATACCAATCTCGTATTTAGAATACCCGGTTTTCGACGCAACTGTGGCAAATATACATATATATCAAAATTTGTTTTCTTGTGTGTTGCATACGGCCAATACCCTAACATGTTTTGAACGCTCTTTTTTTATATACAAAAAATATTGAAAGTTTTGAAAATGTGTTTTCGCATGGATTTCTTAAACATAAAAAAATTGTTTTCTTGCATTTCTGGATTTTACAACATGTTTGTAAAACTCCAAAGGGTATTGGCCAATATTCCAAAAAATATAAAAATCTTATTTTGGGGGGAATTCATCTATTATTCACCGTTAATGTTTGGATAAAGAAATCCTTAAAGGACGAACATCCAAAATATTATTGGGAATAATTTGTTATTATTCACTGTTAATATTTGGATAAAGAAACCCGGAGTGGTAAATATCCAAAATAAGTTTCTAGGAATAATAAATCCGCACACATCCTTGAAAGAAGCCTTGATTATAATCGAGGACATTTCAATTTTTTACTCCACAGTTTACGAACCGTGAGAGTATAAAACACTAAGGCAAGTCAAAATAGGCTTTTAAAGCGCCCTAGATTTCTAAATTTTAGTCCCTCCTCCTTGCGATTTACGAGTCGCAAACTCTTGAAATACCAAGAGAAAAATGAGCTTTTAAAGCACATGGAATCTCCTTGGATTTCTATCTTAATAAATTTAGTTATAATTAAACCTAGAAAAACTGATGGGATTAGAAAACACCAACACCATAGCAATTATAAGGCAAACCAAACACCAAGCAGCTTACCTTAGGTAGGGCGTACTAGGGGTGCTAATACCTTCCCTTTACGCAACCAGTCCCTTGCCTTAGAATCTATGAAAGACCAGTTAGGTTTTCTAGTGACCATAATACTAGGTGGCGACTCCCTTTTACACAAAAAACAAAGACCCCGAAACCAATCGAGGGTCGCCGTGACGCCGCGCTCCGCCGCGAGGGTGCGACAAGAAGGATGCACCATCACTCCATCCACCGCATCATGTGATTGGTGTCATGTCATGTGCTCAATATTTTTTGGTGACATGAATAACCTTTACAGTCTAGACGTGATTGAGAAGTATCTAAGTTTTTATATGCTACAAAAGCTATAAAAGTTTTTCCCATGTCAGTTCTGAGTTTGTAACAAGAATGCCCACATGTCATGCACTTGGTTAGCTCAGCATTTTCAAGGTAATACAACATGCAAAAATTTAGACATATGTTAATTTTCTAGTATCCTAACCGATGATTTTCATCATGGACTTAGCAACATAGAAGTTCTCTTTCAGCCTGTTCCTTTCAGGTAAAATGCTTCTTGTCCATTCTATAATTTTGTCATAACCCGCCTCACTTAACCCATAATCCGACTTGATGATAAACACCTGTGCAACGATCTATAATTTAGTGTGATTTGTACAGTCATCCCATAATGGTTCATCAGAATCATTGCATTCGTAACTATATTCCTGTAAGGATTATTGTTGTCATTTACAACTTCATACACATTGCTAGCACTAGAAATTGACCTGATCATCTTTTCTATCATGCTCTCGTTACGAAGAAATAGTTCTCCGTGTGTATACCAATACAGGTAATCCTTCATGAACCCTTTGTGTAGAAGATGCATTGTTACAAAATCTGGATGAAGAAACTTTTTATTTTTACACCTCCTGCATGGACACCTAATACCGCCTCCACTAATATTTCTCGGAATAGATGTTGCAAAATTAATAAAACTCTGAACCCCATTAATAATCCATCCTTTGCAATTCTTGGGGTGAATCTCGATACATCTATGAACGATAATCCATGACTTCTATCGAACCTTTATAAAATAATGATGACAACATGTATTAATTAACTATGTTAAGTAAATAAATTTTCAAAAAATATTGGTTTAGCTGAAGATTATCAATTATCTACGTACATATAAATTTATACACATTAACTTATGAAAATTACAAATCAATAATAAATTTGACAAAAATTAAAAATGGACCTGTTAAATAAGCCATTATTTATTTCATCACAACACACCTAAGTCGGTAATTTAACATAAGTTTCAACAATTTACAAACAAATAAATTTTTTCAAAATCTAAAACAAACAAGTACAAAATTATAAATTCATATTAGATATTTGAGAAAAAACAATAAAACAAGTAAATACCCAAACAAAATACATATACTAAAAAAACATTCAATAATAAAATTGACATTTTAAAATTGTATTAAAATTAATAAAAAAAAGAAGATAGATTTATTTAGTAAAAATAAAAAATCCGCACTAAATCAGAACACGGATGCTGAGATTAGAAAAGTTTGTGTTGAGATAAGGGAGGATGTTTGAATGCGTAAAGTAGGACCTCTTGTTGGTAGGGCCTTTATCACAATGGGGCAAGGGTGAGAGCAACGAACAACCAACTGCGGGAGGGGGGGTGCCGAGGAGCTAGTTGTTAATGATAGGGAGGTTATTTATATGTAAAGGGATAAATAAGGAGAACTATGGGAGGGGAGGGTCGATGCCTGGTCATATAATAAATCTTACCGATGGAATTATTTCATCTGTCACTCCGTCGAAAATTCTATTGGTGTTTTTGACACGTCACTATATGGACAACCCAGTTTGAATCCGACTATAATTCTATCGGTAAAATTATCCACAAAAACTTATACGTCATCACACAACTTGTTTTTTAATTCTTTTTATTTCATCTGGGATTCTATCGATATATACCGACAAATTGTTTCTGTCGATAAATACCGATGGTTTTAATGATAGAAAAAGTTATATTGGTAAATCTCACTGTAAAATACCAAAGAAAAAAACTGTTAGTAATTCTATTTGTATTTGTTGAATTTTTGGTTGTGAAACATGTTAATCTACCTGCATACTTGTGATGTCATGTGTACTCTTTTAAGTACGTACTTTATCTATTTTCAATATTTTTGAAATTTTTTATTTAATTTGCGACGAAGTTTTCAACTCTTTCACTTTTCTACTTTTAATTTGTTGGGATTTCAAGTTTTTTTTCGGAGTTTTCAAGTTTTTCAATTTTCTACTTTTAATTTGTTGGGTTTTCAAGCTTTTCTTATTATTCTTTTAAATCATTTTTCTTTTGGTGTTTTAAGAGTATTTTCATAACAAAAGATGGAAAAAGTGGTCCATCATTAAGGTAGAATTGAAAAACATAACTTTAATTCATTTTTTTTTAATAAATATACAAGAGAACGTGCTAACACTTAATTAGTATTTAATTGATGTGTAAATTACAGTTTACCCCTACAATTGCTAACACTTAATTAGTATTTAATTGAATTAGACGTGTTTAGAGGGAAAAAAAAACAATTAGACCAAAATTGTCCTGCACCTTTATTATATGCATGCAATGCAATGTGATTGGTTTAGTTGATGCATAAATAGAGAAGGTGTAATAATTAATTTATCCAAACAAGATCTTGAACTTGAATTCCGCACTTAATTTTGCTTCGTAGAAATAACACTGGATTACGCACATCTAGTAGTTAAACTACTTGTCTAATTATTCTCCAAGAAATAAAAAGACTAAACTGACAGCCGAATCTGTAAAACTGCCTTGGCATGTTAATTTCCTATATTTAACGTCTAAATTTACAGAGTGCCTCCAGCCACAGTACTTTAACGCGTGATAAAATTATGTGCAAGTAGTAGCCCTAGCTAGTGAACATTAAGCAATGTGATTAGTACTATATATTTTAATTAACCAAAGAACAAAAGTTAATTAGGGTCAGGACTGCGGAAGAATAATGATGGGATGGTAGGGAGGAGGAGAAGATCCCTTGAAAGACTACAAAATCCATATGTTCCCCAAGCTATGCTTTGCTTTTCCCTTCTTTTTTTCCTTGTAGCTGAGCTGCTCACCACATGGCTCCTCCCTCTCCCTCTCCCTCCTTCTCTAGCTCTGACTAACCCTGTTAACGGTTTCTCTCTTTATTTATTTATTTATTTATTTTTAAAGACATAAATATGGTGAGAGAACAAGAAGCACTGCATGCAAGATGAAGCCCTCGGGAATAAAGCAAGGTCATTTCTATGCTTTGAGACTGAGATGTAACTTGGACTCCCCCACATGGAGTCCTGGTGTCCTGTTTCTCTTGGAATTTTCACTTTCTCCACAAAAATTGAATAGTCAGTCTCATACCCATTAATTAAAAAGAAGAAAAGGCAGTAACATCCAATAGCTCACTACCTCGCAACTTTTGATATCTCCAAGGTGATTCTTGACAATATTAGTATTATTGTTGCTACTAATATACTAAATACACACTCACGTGTAAGAAATATTAAGGCCATACATAATTGATAATCCTACAACAGCTTATGTGCTTATACTTGTCAAACATGACGATGTTTCATCATTCTTCCAGAAGGGGGAAGAAAACAAGAGCAAGACACTCTTTAAATAAATAGTCACATTGTGCTTAATCGGAACGTTTCATTTTGCTGTATATTGATATCCCATCAAAAGCAAGTGAACATTGGATCTAGTTATGGATGGGATGTGTTTTTTCTTTTAGGAGCAACATAATAAGTACTTGTCAAAGTCGACGTCGAGCATAATTTTTATGGTGGATGCGTTCACATACTATACAATATATAATGAATAAATACAAGAAAATAAAGTGGAAGTGGGATTTGCTTTGTGACTTGGCTAGTGACTGCATTGGGTCTTGGGCTCTAGGGATTCCCTCTATGTATCTATGGATATCTATCTAAAACAAAGGAATGTTACGTAGCGATGTGGAATGTGTATAGTCTCTCAGTCGCATATCTTAATGTTCTTTCTTGAACAACTCAAAGATTCATCTCTAGCTCTACTATACCTCCCTGTCTTTTTCTTGGATTTTGAATATATTGTATGTCCCTCCATATATTCTTTCACATTCTTTCTTCCTTTCTTGTTTTTTTTTTTTAAATTTTAATAGTTTCATTAGAAAAATCATATACCCAAATTCGATTTCAGGCCCCATCACGTGAAAGTCTCACTAGTTAAATCACACAAATTCTCATGTTATGCTATTAATCTAACACACATACTCTCTTTCTCTCTATGTATGTGACAATATTTGTACCCCCATCAAGAGAGACTCGCGTCCCCACCTGGTCGTTGTCTGTTTACTCTTTGTTTCAATGATTCCTTTGAGAGAAGAAATGCTAGGCAACTGTGAGAAGATGGTTGTCATCTCTTCAACTACTAACGCATGGCCACAGGTTCTTTACCCCCCTCCTCCTCTCTCTCTCTTTCTCAATTATTAGACAAAACATGACCCATTTTTTTGTTTCTTAGCTTTTGGAAGAGAATATCTATCGTGTTGTTATTTTTACTCTAATAAAAACACCACTCTTGATGTCTTTCTTTTTTTTCTTTTTTTTTCTTTCCTTTTCTCTTTGGTGCAGAATCAGATAGATGAGAAAAGCCTGATGGCATCAACAAGTAAACTAATGGAGAGACCAAGCCAAGAAGTACTTTCGCAACCACAGCAGCTGCAGCAAGCTCTTAAATGTCCTCGTTGTGACTCCTCAAACACCAAGTTCTGTTACTATAACAACTACAGCTTATCTCAGCCAAGACACTTTTGCAAGGCTTGTAAGAGATACTGGACAAGAGGTGGTACTTTAAGGAATGTTCCTGTTGGTGGTGGATGTAGAAAGAACAAGCGTGTCAAGAGACCAACCTCAGCCGCTGAAGGAGCTAGTAATTCAGTTTCTAGTGCAAACCCTAACCCTCAAACCCCAATTGACCATATTTCTTCAACTTCAAATCATATTAATCCTTTGTTTTATGGGTTATCTGGCAGTAACCCATCAGAGATGAACCTTCCATTTCCTGGTAGGTTCAATCCAAGGATGGATTCAGCTGTTTCTGGGTATCACGATCTCCAGCCTCAGTTAAATGCTCTTGCTTTAGGGTTTTCATCAGGAATCATGAGTACTAATGATGCTAATGGGTTTAACCCTACTAAGCAAATACAAGATGTGGTCACTTCAAATTCACTTCTTTCAAGTTATTCCAATCTCTTTGGCTCCTCCACAACTTCCACCAACACAACTTCTCCTACTATAGCTTCTTTGCTTGCCTCTAGCTTTAACCAACAAAAGTTCACCAATAGTGGTATCAAAGAGAGTACTAGAGCTCCTAACTACTTTCAAAGCTTGACAGTACCCTTCGAGGAGTTGCAAATGAATGGCAATAGTGAATCTGGGATTGGTATGAAAGGGGTGAAAACTGAGCATAATCAAAATAGGTTGGACTGGAATGTGCCATGCCAGAATCAGATAGAACAAGTTGGCTTGTCAGATCCTTCAATGTATTGGAACACCACCACAAGTGTCGGTTCATGGCATGATCCAGCTAATATGGGGTCTTCAGTACTTCTTTGATCTAGCTCTACCAAAAACCCATTTCTTTCATTTTAGATATCTCCCTCTTGGTTAGTGATCTTGGTATGATCTTCTTTAAGCTACTTGATTTTGTTTTTCGTTTTACTTCTGTTTCTAGTGCGGTTCATGGTACTCAAATTGAGGATGGATTTCTCTTAACAAGGGTATAAGACAGGTGTGGAAGGAAATTACAGATGAGAGGAGCTTGGATCAGAGAGATCATGTCAGCTGCAAGATCAGCCTATTGGTTTTATTTTCAAGGTTGAGAAATCCCATTTGCACTGAGAAGAACCTCGGATCCTCTTCCCTCTCATCAACACAGCTACCATAACCACGATCATTATCATGTGCACTACACAGTGTTGAAGAAATTAAGAATATCCACTACTATTTGGTGCAACTTTCCAGCTAGTGCTGGACTGGACTTTCCTTAATCTGTATGTATATATGCATGACAAGTCTCTTTTCCTTTTCTTTTTATTTTCTCCTGATGTACTAGTCCTTGTTATTAGGTTGGGGTTAGGGGGTATATGTTTCAGTCCATAATCAATATCAGACGAGGCACTTCTTTTTCATTTTTTGTCTTTTATACTTTCTTTTTATGGGGAAAAAAAATTTGCTGGGGGGCGTTGGGTACAATGGTATAGGAGAAGGGGGGGATTTTGCTATTGTAATGTTGGTATTTTGTTTATGTGATTGGTCTTTTGGGTTATATGTTTGTTGACTTTGAAGTGTTTCATGTAATGAAGGAGCTGTGGGTTTGGGAATTTCCAATGCTGATGTTTGAAATGCTTTCAGTGATATCCTAAACTTCTGGATACACTACACATTGTCAAATAATTGCAGATAGTTCACTGTTGCAGATAGTTCATATGCCTGCATAATGTTAGAAATGTAGGCACGATGATATTAAATGAAAATATGAATTGAGATTTGCTTTAAACAGGAGTAATGTACCAGGACTAGATGTTGCATTTGGTATGATATATATGGCTTGCTCCAATTTTACATCCTGATTTTGTTAAGTTCCTCAGAGAGATCTGAGGGATCTCTAGATATAATGAAAATTAAGATATCTCCCTGACAAGAACTGGAACTAAAATAGATTTCAGCTTCATGATGACTTGGATTTTAGTATATTGGCTGCAGTGCCTGACTACAGTTCCAATTTCGAATCTCTCGACACAGAAATCTTTTACAAAATCAAATATGAGGAGGTTATTTTCAGAATTATATACAATCCTAATTATATTGTAGCTAATGATGAGAGTTTGGTGCAGTTATTATATAAAGGAATTCGGCTGCTAAAATTTAGATGCAAAGGATCAAGTTTTGTCAATTGTATAATTGATAAGCTAATGCTAGCTCTAGGTTAGGCATGGCGTTCATAACATCATGCCCAAAAGCAGAATTATATACAACATTAGCTTATCTAGCTCATCCTCTGATTAAGATTGCTCCATCATTCTACATTTTTACTCAGCTTTTTGTATATTTACTATTCTAATGTCAATTTTAAGTGGCAGTAATTGGGAGATGAAGTGATAGTAGTGACTGACTGTTTGGTCCAATTAATAATTAGAAACTGACCTACTCGGAAAGGTATTGCCATTAAGGAAGTTTGATAATCTCCATGTGTTTATGTCTTCATTTACGAGGGCTATTTGACCGTATATCTAGTATATGTGCTAGCAAAGGTAACATCAAAAGTTTGCTTTGAATTTGAGGTGTTCATAGGCCGGGCCAAGGCTTTTAGATCTGTCAAATTTGAGAGAACTCGGCTTCTGTCCAAAAACGTCATGGACAACATTGACCTGCTGCCTAACCCATGAACAAATCCATTTCGAAACAGGTAAATATTATGAGAAATTAAGGATGTTCCCTTGGTTAATTTACCATTAATTTTATGGAAAAAGAATTTAATTTCTTGCAATGAAAGATGATATGAATCTAAAGGACAAAATCTTAAAACCTACAGTTAATAATTGGAAAACTTTTT
>Ga0325410_1009153_pt1 | contig 10627 bp, 5 predicted proteins | sample PopdelMetagenome_16_FD_206182 | JGI IMG/M metagenome (GOLD analysis project Ga0325410, IMG submission 206182) | Populus deltoides microbial communities from Bellville, Georgia, United States - Xylem-PdIQD-R3 | ecosystem: Host-associated > Plants > Phyllosphere > Stem > Wood/Secondary xylem...
TATTTCCGTGCTGATGGGCAGAACTGTGGCAACTTTCTCACGGTATGCTGATAAAATACTCAAACTGGATCTTATCTAGAGTTGATAATTAACAATTTTTAGTCATAAATCTCCGACACTAACCTAACATTCTAGCTAGCATTTTGGATGTGAAATAGAAACCTTGGGATTATCAAGAGATTTATTATTATTATTATTATTATTATTATTATTATTATTATTATTAAAAATTCACTCGGTGATTCAGTCTATCCTACCTGTGAAGGTTGATAGTTTTATTACCACATTTGTTATGCAATTCTGTCATCCTCGTTACAAAGGGATGTGTTCTGGTTAAGCTTTATAATTGAACACTCGGTTGGAAAATGAATGCATGTGTCATTGTAAATTATTGCTCCTCCATTTCGAGAATTCCATGGGATTCGATATCACAGTTGCTTCTCCATAGAGATCAAGATTCCTCATTTTCAGGCCTTTAACTTTGCTTATTGACACTATGCATCACATTCGCCCCACAATTTAAAACTCCAGAATAGCAGTTATACCATTATGCATGAGATGGACATTATTGTATTTTCTTCTGAAACGCTGATGGGTGGGATTGGTAAACAGAAATAGGCTTATGTGACCAGCGCCAGAGGTTTAACAGTGCCTCACCAAAAGACTTGAACTAGGGAAGTAACCTCCTCTACTGGCCTTGTAACAGCCTGTAACGCTGTCATTTATGCCTGTAAAAGCCATCTGGCTTTGTGTTCTATCTAGCATTAGATAATACCTGAAGATCTTTCTGTTTCCCTTTGTTTCCAGTCACGTTTCAAAATTTTGAACTCTTTCTTGAAGCTTCATCCTCACCGTAACATGTGCAAGCTTGTTGATAGTTTATAATTGTTGTTTTATGTTTGGCACCGGTATATGGGTTTCATGTGACTGAAAAGTGAAGTTTTCTGATAGATTGTTATTCCTGCTTTAGAATTTTTGGCATTTGGTATCTTTTTATTTGGTGGACTGGTGAGTATACATGCTTTTTTTGCTGATATTCAAAGGCAACTAATCCAAAAAAAAAAAATTATACAATTTCCTCCATTTTGTACCTCATTACAAAAGGCAATGTTCTTTCTAAAGTGATTTTCTGGAAATTCTTTGCTCAGGACCGCCCAACAACAAAGGTGCATGCAGCTCCTGGCGGTGGATCTTCACTGGACTTCCTGTTTGGTGGTGCTGGTGCTGGTGGTGCTGGTGGTGGGAAATGAGGCATCATGACATAGGTGGTGGAGCCATTGGTCACCGTTGTTCTATGACCTTTTGAATTTCAAGGAAAACAGTATATCTATGTATTATGTCTGGAGTAGAAAACTGTACTACTAAATTTCGCGCACTTGTTTGCATGTATGGTGCATTTCTAGGTGGGCTTCTCGGAGCAGACATCCGTGCATGTCCGCATTTGAATTTGATGAAAGAAATTGAATTTGTAGGGAGTGATCCTCAAAGATTCAATGGCACCAATTAAATGTCCTTTACTGCCATGCAAGTTCTCTTTCCATTTTCTAATCTAATGTTTCCTTGGCTGTGTGGTTCGTCTACGATATATTTTATGACTTTACCGTGACGGTGGGGGATGGATGCATGTTTTAAAAAGTTGCTGGTTTTTTTTTTTTTTTCTGGAAAGTATTTATTTTTTTTTAGAAAATAAATTTTGAGAAAATAAATTATTTTTTGATGTTTAGTAGTGTAATAAAAAATAAATTGGAAAATATTTTCCATTGTTTAGTTATGTTATGAAAAATGAGCTTGAAAATAATTTATTAATGTTTTATTTTTCTAAAGTTTATTAAAATAATAAGAAATAATTTTATAAATTAAATAAAATAAATTTTATAAATTAAAAGTTGAATGAGAATGAAATTGAAAAAAAATATGACTTCATAAATTATTTCAAATAAAATAAATAATAATCAAAATAATAGAAATCAAATCTAAAAAATAAAAAAAATAAAAGATGAAGAAATTAAAATAATAATAATTAACATTTCATAAATTATTTCATATAAAATAAATAATAATAAAAAGAATGGGAATCAAATTTGATAGATAAAAAATTGAATAAAAAATGATAAGGGAAAAGCAAATAACAATTATAAAAATAAGGATTAAAGTTAATATAAAAATTTAATTTTAAAAGATGAAATTAAAAAATAAATATTCAAAACAAAATATATTCAACAATCAAAATTTTATTTGTTGTTAGAAGATTTTGACGTTCAAACATAGCCTTAATATATAATAACAGACCTTCAAACAGAGCCTTAATATATAATAACAGGGAGCCCGTGAAAACATGAACTCACTCGTTCACCTTCAAACATAATAGATCTACACTTAATAATTTAATTTTATTTGTTGTTAGAAGATTTTGAGGTCACGTCGTGTTTAGGGTTTGATGATTTTGATGGATGAAAGATGGCCGGCGGGAACGATTTGTGGTGGCGGAGTTCTAAGGTTTGTTTGAATTGTAGCGCAAACAGAAAATTTCTTATTTTGTTTATGTTTTTAAATAATTTTGAAGTACTTGTCATAAAAATAATTTTGAAAAAATATATATTATTTTAATATATTTTTAAATAAAAATTATTTTAAAAAATAATTTTATGGCAAGATCTTGTCCGATAGATATCAATCCAAATATCAACAAAGTCTGCACCGTACAATAATTATCTCCAATAAAGTAGCTTAGTCATTGATAGTTTCAAAAAGTTCAATTTTCTATATGTTTATTTGTTTCTAATGAAGCAAGACTTGTTTCCCCTTTCTTTTTTTTTCCTTATAATATAGTTTTTTTAAAATTTATTCGTAACTCCTTCTCTTTTATATTCAAAACTAATTAGAAATATTAAAAACCCTCAATCGAAAGGGTAAAATTGAGTTTTCATGTTTTGATATTCTTAATTTTTTTGTTATTATTATAAATAAAAAATGGAAGAAAATATGATTTTAACTCAGCCGTTAAATTGAATTAAGGATTTTAAAAAGCAAAAAAAATATACATTCTCTGAATTTTCTTTTTCTTTCAGCCATCTAAAAACACATCACTACATGTTTTCACACGACTTTATAGTTTGGAAAATGAATTTTTAATTTTTTTTAATTTAAATTTTCCTTTTTCTTTCAGTCATCTAAAATCATATCCTTATTACATCAATTATCAATTATACATTTATATAGAAAACCTAATCAATTCTAACTTTTGATTTGTTTTTATTCTTTTAATGCATTTTTTTTTAGATTAAAGTGGGTGTTCGAGTGAACTTGCATACATCTCGACTAATCGCATGAGACCTAAAGTTAACGACCATGTAAGTCTCCAGTGGCTCCAAGGTTTGTGAGACTCAAATTAGTAATTTTTATGGAACAAACTCAGGATCTGATCAGTTAAGGTACACCTTTCAGGATTCTTTTAATACACTTCTTTGTTTCTGTTTAACCTTGATGTGCTTATAAGTTAATTAACAATTATTGTTGGCAAAAAGGTTAAAAATTAAAGGTGTGTCAATAAAATTCAATGGATATTAGATTATGATTGTTTTTAATTTGTAATGGAGTTTAAAAACAAGCAATGAGTGTGTGTTTGGTTAAATCTATATTAAAAAGTGTTATTGAAAATCAAAATGATAAATACGAAAATAAATAATTTTTTTGGTCTATTAAAGTGAATATGAAAAAAACAAATTGACATGTAAGATTAAATAAAACAAAAAAAAATTCAGTTATTTAATCAAAACATCCCAATTAATAAAAATAAAAAAGAATTATATATATAGTTTTTCAAATAAATAAATAAAACAGCTATGTTTAAATGATTTTTAGTATTTGTGTTAGTGAAGCAAATTGATTTTGTGTATATAAAATAATATGAAAATAAAAAGGTTGAAGGATAGTTTTGTTACATAAGAATAAAAATTAAGAATAACTAATTTGTGTTGAGAAATCACTTAGCTTCAGATTGATTAACACTGTTTATTAGAATAGTATAATAATATTTTTGTTTCTTCACTTAAAAACCTTAACACTGGTTTTTAAGGCTATTGAAGTCTTTTTATATGACTCATTTGTATTTGTCATTTCTAAATAGAAAGGTGACAAATAAATATTTTCTCCTCTTAATTATATGGTGAAATGTCTATAATATCTTTGGAAGCAAAAAAATTAAACTTAATGTCAAGGGGTATTTTTTTTATTTTCCACATTGATTTTTTGGTTATTATAATTTAACATGAGAGGAAATTTGATGTTTTCACAAATATAAAAAATAATAAAAATTAAAATACACGGTAAAATGATAAAAATACCCTTAAAGTTAAAAAAACAAATTAGCCTGAAGTCAAGGGGTATTTTTGGTTTTTTATAATGGTTTTTTTTTTGTAATTATAAAATTATTTTAAGGGCAATTCTGTATTTAGCTAAATAAAAAACATAAATAAAAAGATGGGTGTATGTGTGGGGCACATCCAAGGACATGTAGGAAATGCCCACGCCCTTCAGGCAGTGCTTGCAAGGCCTCTTAACATCTAAAAATGTTTTTCTGTTGTGTCGTTGAAAGCGTCGTCGTGTCCTTTTCATGTTAATACAATGCATGTCACTAATGGTAATCTAGTTTGGTGTTGGTGAGCTTTTCTTTTTTTTTTTTCTTCTTATTTTTCTCCTCTCTTAAAAATTACAGTTTGACCCTCCTGGTTATTGGTATTTCAACTTCAGTCCTTATTTTTTTTATTTCTAATTTTTTTTATCTTGGCTCTTTTTTGAACTTTTATTTGTTTTCAGTTTCATCCTCCAATCTCAATTTACCACGTATTATATTCTCCATTCTAATCCTTGTTTTTTGAATTTCTAATTTTTTTCTTGATCTTTTTGTAAAGTTTTAATGGTTTTCAGTTTCATCTTCACATTCAAATTGATGATATTATGTTTTCAATTTGATCTTTATTGTTTTGATTTTTATTTTTTTCCCTGTCCCCTTTATAAAAGTTATTATTCTTTTCAACTTCACCATTTAATTACAATATTGTTTTTATTTTTTTTATCACTTTTAATTATCATTCTTTTTTGTTCTTTTACTAATTTGATTTTTTTTAATTTTTTTAAGTTAAATATAAATCTTATTTTGTATTTTAATTTTGATTCTCATTCTTTTAATTGTTATTTTTTAAAATTCAATATGTAATTAATTGAGAATTAAACTTCAAATTTAGCCCTAATTATCATTAATACAAGTTTATCATGACTGGTTTTTTATATTTTTTTAATCACTTTTCAATACCTAAATATTATTTTTTACACCAAAAAAAAAAATATTCTGCCCCACAACCAATCGCATAAACATAAACCGAGGCTAGTTAATTGCTAATTGTGACAGCAGATCCCACTTCTTAAAAAAGCGAGTAATTCCATATTGTTAAAATTAATGGTTGCGCACACTACACATGGGAATTTCAATATAAACTAACCAACTCAATAGAAAAATACCTTTCAATTAAAAAAAAAAAACCTTATAATTGTTTCCTAAAATAGACTTAAAAGTATATATTCATCAATTTATATTAAAATCACTCACATGATACGAACATAACCATCAATTTTAACAATTTGGTAGAAATATATTTTAAAAAAGAAAAACAAAAAATTAAAGGTTACAATTGAAGGTATATAATAGATATGGTATAATATATAACGGGCCTCCACTACTCCGTGAATTCACATTATTTTTTTATGTCAGACACAATGTTTAGGTTCTGTAAATGTATTTAAAGATAAAAAGAAAATTTTATTAATCGAGTTATATTTTTAACTGCTAAAAAAATTAATTTTATTTTAATCATATATAAAAAAAAAACAACAACACAAAAAAAAATAAAAATCACAAGAACTTGTTTGGGGTTTAATTTTCATCCAATTAAATATGGATTGAAAAAAATTTGTAGAAAAACAAAAAACCAACATCAGTCAGCTCAAGTTAGCATGATAGACATGTAATTTAGGCAATAAAAGGCGAGTCAACCTGGGTTAACCTGTCAAATTTATATCCAAATTCATGAAGTCAGGATAACTTGATAAAACAAAAAAAAAAAAACAAAGAGAACCACAAAGCCCTTTTATTAAAAAATAAATTAATATCAAATGATGAAACTAAAAAATAAAATAAACCAAAAAAGATGTTGACGCTCATTAACTTTTTAAACATATGATCTGAGTCATTAGATCAGAAACACCATATATGAGAAAATATAAAGCCTAACCCCTAATAAATTAAATGTTGAATGGTGAAATTGTGAAGAAAAAAAATCGCACAAAAGGATAAAAACAATTAATTAAAAGAATGGGTATAAAAATCAAAATAAAAAAATAAATTAGAGGGAAATTATAAATTCTTAATTGAAGGGTGAAATTAAAAAGAAAAATAACTTAACAAAAAGACAAAAAAAAAAAAACTCAAAAGAATGACAACCAAATTGGAAAAAATAATATACTATAAATTTGAATTGAATGATGAAATTGAAAATCAATAAAATTTTTACAAAAATGCCAAGAAAAAATTGAATGGTGAAATTAAAAAGAAAAATAACTTTAAAAAAATGACTAAAAAATTTAAAAGAATGAGAACCAAATTTAAAAAAATAATATATTATGAATTTGGATTGAAGAATGAAATTGATAACCAAAAGTCTTATAAAAAAACCAATGAAAAAAAAATTAGAAATCAAATGAATAAGAACCAAATTGAAAAAAAATAATATATGACAAATTAGGATTGAGTGATGAAATTGAAAAAAAATAAAACTTTCATAAAAGGATCAAGAACAAAAATAAAAAATAAAAAAAATAAGGACTGAGGTTGAATTATCAACAACAAAAAGGATATACCTTTAATTTTTTAGGGAGACAGAAAAGAAAAAAAAAGAGTAAAGAAAGCTCTATCGATGATAAACCATCCCATCACCTCTAACACACATCGCACCAAGAAGAAAAAGGCGTGGTAGAGCTTTTGAAGACACGACAACATGATATTTTTTTGCCATCGAGAAGCATGGCACGAGCCTCCTATAATGTATAGGTATCCTCGTATGCTAGCAGCTTTTTCAATTAAAATATTAATTAATTCCTTTTAAAAGATCAAATTATCCCTAATGAAACTGGTAATAACAAAAAAAAAATCAGAGTAAAAAGACCAAAAAAATATAAACATTCATATGCTAGTTTTAAAAAACTTTGATGTAGAGGATGATTAGGTAATTTTACCATACTTAGAAAATTGGAAAAAAATCTTATATTTTTAATTAATTTTTTAATAATTAATAGATAGTGTGAAAAGATTAAAATATCCCAAGACCAAGATATTTGATTTTTTTTTTTAGAATAACAAAAAGTTAGTTATACTATGGTGAAGAGAAAAATGTGTCCATGGCCGCCATAAATTTACCTTCTAATTTAGCCTTTTCTTTTGTGATGTGGACTAGAATTCAAAAGGCAAATAATTTTGCCAGCACGATTCCACTTCGTAGCCTGTCCAGCAAAAATGATGGGCCACAGTTTTAACTTCTTTGATTGAAACAATCCCATGAAGCTTTAACAAGATGTGAGAAACTTTTTCCAGAGCATCTTCATACAAAAAGTCCTACAGTTTCACTTTGTTCAAGGCACAGTTCAAAGCGAACACGCATGGATTAAAAGGAATGAAAGGATAGGGGTGATAATTTTTTTTTGTTTGGTTTCGTTTTTATTAAAAAAAATAATTAAATTAATTTTTTTAAAAAAACTAAAATTAATTCAAACTGACCGGTTTCAGTTCAGTTCGGTTCGGTTTTTAGGATAAAAATCGGTTTGGCTCGGTTTTTGGCTTGGGTTTTTTGGTTTGACTCGGTTTTTTTCTAGTTTGGCTTGGTTTGGGTTCGGTTCGGTTTTTTTTACGGTTCGGTTTTTTAGTTATTTTTTCTGGTTTTCTCGGTTTAATTGGTTTTTCAGTTTTTTTGCTCACCCCTGTAAAAAGTGGCATTAAGCATTTTAGAAAAATGAAGAGTGAGTTTGTTTTTGAGGTAGTTTTTGTGGTTACGATTTAAAAAAATAAGTTTTAAAAAAGTACGGTCAGTTGTGAGTAGTTGAATTTAAATACGTTTTTAGTAAAAATTGTGGTTAAAGTTTATGTGTAGCAAAAAATATGTATAAAATGCTTGGTAGTTGTGTTTGAAAGTATGGTTGTGGTTGCTTTTCAAAGTGTTTTTTAATTGGAAATGCATTAAAATAATATTTTTTTATTTTTAAAAAATTATTTTTGATATCAACGTATCAAAATGATATGAAAACATAAAAAAATATTAATTTGAAGCAAAGAAAAAAAGAAAAAATTTTTAATTTTTTTCAAAAACGCTTTTGAAATACAAAAACAAACAAGGTTTTAGGAATTTTTACAAAACTCAGTTAAAAAAGCATGTAAAAACTACTTCACAAAAATTGTGTTTCAAACTCAATTTTTTAGTGGGCCCCGCAGCATAAAACGCAGTTTGATTTGTTACCAAATATACCTTGTTATGTTTGTTTCACCGCAAACGCAAAACCTATCTAAAAATAAACACAGCCGAAATAAGTTGAGATGCGTTTTGCCAACAATGTCTTTTGCCACACCAACGAAAAAGATACCTAAATAGTCACATGCTTGATGATTGCGTTTTTATATTTGAAAAGTGTTTTTAAAAAAAAATAAATTTTTTTTGTTTCAAATTAAATTTTTTTTTGTTATTTTTAAATAATTTTAATGTGTTGATGTAAAAAATTATTTTTTAAAAAATTAAAAAATATATTATTTTAATTTATTTCTAAACAAAAAAATATTTTAAAAATTTCAAATACCTCGTTAGCTCTCTGAAATTCTATACCTAGCAGGGAAAATAATGTAATTGTCAACATTCAATCCACTTTGTTATCCGTATTTTGCTCCTCTCAACCTAAAAAAATGAAGCCTCAGAGCGAAGGGTATTTTTATCCTTTTTATAGAAAGACAAATGTTTTGCATATATTTTTTTTTTTTTACGGTGGAGGTACTCAAATAACCTTCTAGGTAGGAAACAAATAAAGCTTTTGTCAAGGGGTTTATCATTATTTTCTTTTAAATAAACAGTAAAAGTACTTCAATGTCCTCAAGATCAAGTTATTTTAAAGCTTTCTTTGAAAGGCATTTTTGTCTTTATATCTAGATTTTTATGTTATTTTAGGTGGGGTTAGGAACATTTTTATCTTTCTATAATATAAAATATAAAAAAATAAAAGATGTTTACACGAGATAAGCATGCACCAATAAATAGGACAACCTGCATTTTTTGTGTGGCAAATGCAGTGACATGTGGCAGTCAAATATCACCTTTTACCATCTCTTTATAAGTAATGTTATGTACTTTTTATCCTAATATTATTCATGTTGACAAATAATGGGTGGTTTGTAATCAATGATTTTTTTTTTCTCTCTTTTCTTTCCTAAAAAGTACACGTTGATCATATTTGTTTTGGTTGTTTCAATTTGAGTCTTTATTTTTTTTACTTTTAATTTTTTTTTTTGGCTTTTTATAAAAGTTTTGTATGTTTTTAATTTTATCATATATATTTTTTTTCAATTTGATCCTTATTCCTTTAGTTTTTAATTTTTCTCTTGGCCCTTTTGTTAAAGTTTTATTGGTTTTTAATTTTATTATTCAATCAAAGTTTATGGTGTGCCCAAGTGTTTTTTTTTTTTTTTAATTCTGCCCTTTAAGAACCTAATGTAAAGCTAATTTAGATAAAAATATTTAGAAAAGACAAATAAAAAAAACAATTGATTAAAGTGGCACCGGATTTTCTGTGTCCAAGTGTTTTTTTGTTTTTTTTAATTCTTCCCTTTAAGGACCTAATTTAAAATTAATTTAGCTAAAATTGTTAAGAAAAGGGAAAATTAAAAAAAATAGATTAAAGTGAAACATGAGGAGAAGATGGGTGGTGTTTTTGAAATTTTTATGAAATATTCAACTTAGTCCTTATTCTTTATGAATTATAATAATTGTGACCCTCTAATTTTTAAGGTTTTTTTTTTTAAAATCAATTTTGGTTTAATGTTTTTTATCTATTAGTTTCTAGATTCAAATTGAGAGAGAAAGTTGCTAGATTTCAGTGATAGAGAGAGAAAATTATCATTTACACATATTCTAGCCATTAAAACAAGAGATCTTGATACTAAATAGTTCTATTTGGTGAGGAAAATTCATCTTAGGTGTTTTTTTTACCTTGAAATTACTTAAGAAATAAATATGAGCTCGAAATTTGTTTTGATTTCGAGTTGATTTAAGGTTTTGGGATGATTTTTTGGGTTTTGTGTCATGACCTGAATCCCGGGTCCATGACCGGCAACGCAAGAGCGGTGTTGAAAGGACACCCCACCTATGCTAAGTCTCAAAACGGACATATCAAAAGAACAATTTATTCAAAAATACACAGCATTTCATAATCTTCAGAAATATTATATTATTCAAAACTGATGAAACCAAAAGATAGTTTAAAACTCCTCATCAGTAATTAAAACAAAAACAATAATCCATAATACTCATTACATTGTCAAAAT
>Ga0325410_1009157_pt1 | contig 10621 bp, 5 predicted proteins | sample PopdelMetagenome_16_FD_206182 | JGI IMG/M metagenome (GOLD analysis project Ga0325410, IMG submission 206182) | Populus deltoides microbial communities from Bellville, Georgia, United States - Xylem-PdIQD-R3 | ecosystem: Host-associated > Plants > Phyllosphere > Stem > Wood/Secondary xylem...
AGGTCGTGCAGATCTAGTTCTTTCCAATCTTCAATGAAGGGGTCCTGTGCTAGTGGATTGCACAAATTCAATGCTTGTGATCTCCCAAACCAGAAGTGATTTTGACAAACCGTTTTTTCTGTGGTTATATATACAAGAGATGCCATGGAATTGAGCTTTTTGACAGGTGAGCTTCATACATAGCATTTCCATGAACATATATAAAGAATATTTCTGGTGGAGACTTGAGATAGCTTCTTTCTAGTTAACATGACAAGAGAAAGGCACATGTACTTCCCCTTCCTTTGCTTTGCAGGGGCTAAATTACAAATGGTACAGATGGGTGAAAAGGATAGTGCACTTAGCTCATAATGATCTTTAAATTACTGATATCCAAATTAGAATAAGGTTAGTCTCTTAAAATTGAAACGGTTCAGAATTGAAGAATTTCTTTCTATGCATATGATCAAACCCTAATCTGGACATCATAAGGCCCATTTCTAATTAAATAAGTAATCTGCAGAGGCAAGAACTATATGTGATTGATAAGTTTTTGTCTTCTTGAGATGGCATTATTGCCTTGCCTGTTTCAGATTGAAGTCAGACATCAATGCCAGTAAAGTAAAAAGGACTTTCTCCAAAATCAAAATGATTGCCAGTTTCATTAGCAAATTTCAGCTCCAGAAGCAATCGTGCACAAACAAATAATGCCTGCCTGCATGGTTAGCTATACATTGCCTAACATTGTGCATTGACAACGATAGTTTCAGGCTTCATTCTATGTCACTAAGATTACAACCAGAACTAGAATAAAGCATAGGCTCAAGAACACATTACACATATATGATCAACATAATGAAATGAATTAATTAGCGGTAAGCACTCCGGCTTCCCCTTTTTTTTTCTCATTTCTTCTCCTCCTGGTTTCTTGTTTCTTGTTTTTTCCCCCACAAAACATACACACATTTTCTTCGAGCAAAAAAGACTTAAAATGACACTGAAGAACTAACTGACCCTTTATATATATATATCTATGCCTCCCCTCTCATTCATGAAGACTATGAAACAATACTCATGGAACTAAATAAAAGGAAAAAAAAAATCAACAAGACAAACATGGTATATTGAAAAAAAGTTTATGCATGATCAGCAATGTTCTTTCCCTTGCCAGTCTGGTCTACCTAATGTGAACTCCAAGCTGGGGTTCTTGCAATCCATATTAGAAGATCCCAAGTAGCTTTTCAGCTGAGTCGAATTACATTCCTGCAGTATTAATTAAGACATTTTCATGTTACCTCCTAAAAGTGAATAAAATTCTTATCCCTTCTGCTAGATTTCTGGCAAATTTTCATCTACTCAAATTTTAAAAAAATTTAGACTTTGGATGGTACCTCCATTTGTTGTCCAGATCTTTGTTGTGACTGGAATGTTCCTTGCCTGTGCCCATCTATGTCGTTGGAGTTTGTCTGGGGCCATGCCTCTCTACCACTGAAATAGTAACATAAGTTTTAATTAGCTTGAATTTATATTGCCATGGTGCAGCAATATCAATATTTGTAAACCAATGCATATAGTTATTTAGATGAGTAAAGTTGATAGACCATCTTTTATAGTTGAATGCCACAGATTCAGCTGAAGCTTAATCAATTAATTGGAATGGTGGCATAGTCTCTTATTTCAAAGCTAATTAAGAACAGCTCAACTTTCATTTTCACTAACCTACAAGGGTCAATTTCTGTCATTTTCCCTAATAAAAAAGTCCAATATAAGTCACATTTGATACGTGCACAAAGGCTATAGAGGAAGGGATCATGAGCTAAATATATGCATGGAGACAGAGGCTAAGCCCTTGTACCTATACAAGGCATATCATTTCAATCAATGCTATTAAGTGCTTAAGAACAGCCTGAAAAGGATGTTACAGGAAGCAGGGAGAGAGATGTGTGTGATGGAAATGTTCTTAAGTGCTATGACATTTGAGGAAATATCAACACAGAAAGTGTTAGTTGCTTCCATTCTAATTAAGTACTGGCCCTAAAAGTCATACAATATTCTATTTTAGATAGGGCAGTATCTAAGATCAAAGCTTTTGCTTGCTTGTGAAAATCTAGCTACCAGTACCTTTACATTTACACTTAGTGTAATAAAACTCCATTATACGCAGAATTTTAGTCACTAGTCCTGTTACTCTATTTCTGTCTATCTTTAATGGCAGCTGGAAATCATTTATTTATGCAGTGATTGCACCCAAAACCTAAAGCTCCAGCGGGGAGTCATGTCAAAGTGAAGGTCCCAGCTGGTTTACATCTCTATTTAAAGAAACCTTTCTAGCCGAAGAACACCCTTGCTGATAAAACCCAAGAAAGAAAGCAAAAATCTGAATTAATCTACATGCTATTTAGTGGAAGCAGGTACAAATTATAATTAAATACTAATTGATGAATTACAATGAACAACATTGGCATTTTTAATTTGAACTTTGAGAAAAGGACGGCACAAAATAAGTCAAGATGGGAACCGATCTTTTTGTTGTTATATGCAATGTGTCCTCGTGATGGGAATAAGAACCAGCTGAGTTTAACAGTAACATGATAATATATTGTTATTCTAAAAAGAAAAAGAAAAAGTGTACGTAGCTGTGGGAATTGCTTTCTTTCTTATCCTAATTAGCGTTTGATTGCATTTTGGGAACTTTTTTATATATATAATGGCGTAACACATTAAAGCTACAAATCTCATGTCAGCAAGAAAATCTTCCAAAACATAAAAGATCGAAAAAGAAAAGAAAGAAAAAGAAGAACATTATATAATACACTATAATATTGAAAGCAAAAGCTGCCTGCCTGCATGCAAGAGAAGAACTCTTTTTATTCCTCAAAAAACTGGCGTGAACGTGAGTGGGTTTTGGATTTCTAAGTTGATCAAGTACAGCGCAAAAAGAAAATAAAAGAAGAAGAAGAAGAAAAGCATTCTATTTCATTAGTCTATTATACTCTCCTTTAAAAAAAGTGTAGGGCATGCAAAGCATAAGTGTGTGTGTGTGTGTGTATAACGCTTTCTGATGTCTAGCATGCCAATTGTGTACCAAAAAACATTAAAGAGAGTCGCACAAAAGAGAGAGAGAGGTACCTTGAAGAATTACTCCAGAGAGTGGTAGCAGCGGAAGTAGTAGTTGAAGGGTAGTCCATGTCTTGTTGTGCTGTTGGCCCATCTGCTTGTACTACTCTTTGCAGTCCACCTTGCTCATTTGCAGTCCTAAAACTGCCAATTGGAGCCATGTCTTCTTCTCCAGATCCATCTGATATGGCCCTCCGACAAATCAATATACATACCCGCCAAAATTAACACTCAAGTAAAATGCAAAAACATGCACATACATTTTTATACACAGAAAAAAAAGACACAATGTTCTTGAATGTACATTTAATTACATGTGTTGGATGTGTGTGTACATGCATGCATACATTGTGTGTATATATGTATGGTACTTGTGCTTAAGGGATAGCAAGATCTTTGATTAATAGGGTTTAGTGGTTAACATGATTTACTAATTAATCAATGGGTTACAAAGCTATCCAAATTGGGGCAGTGAAAAGCTAAAAAAAACACCTAATAACAGAGAAGGACTAATGCCTCAAACAAAGAAAAAGTTGAAAAATTGAAGACTAAGCAATACGAATTACCTGAAGAGGCTGCAGGCTTGTCAGTGGTCTTAACAGTTCTATACATCTGCAAAGTCCAACGGGAATCCATAGGCAGTAATTAAAACGAAGACCATTCAAAGAATTAAAGAGATAAACAAAATATAAGAGCAAAAAAGAAAATGAAAAAATTTAGAAATGAAAAACACTTTTCAAAATTCATATATATATATATATATATATATATATATATATATAGATAGATAGATAGATAGATGATGAATCTCTAGCTACTTTTCTCTCTCTCTATGTGGGCTTCTGTGCTTGTCTTGGATTGATTCATTAATCACGAGGTTGATGTTTGATTAGGTTGTATAGTAATGAGAGAGTGTATTATTGAGAAATGATGACTACTTTTGTCTGTTATCATTCTCTCTCTCTCTCTCTGTTTTCTTTTTTCTTTGAAAGCAGAAACTTGTCTGCCTGAGACCTTTCAGAAGTTTCTCAGGCTCATTTCCTTTCTCTAGTATTCTTTACTTCGCCCATTCACTGCCTTCTTTGGCTACTGTGCCTGTGGGATACACCTTCCGCACCTCTATCCTCACATTCAAGACTCTAGGAAGGAGAGAGGGAAAAGGAGAGTGATAGAAGAAGAGAGATTGTTGATTCATTTGTTTGTTTTGTGGTTTAATCACCTGTAAATGGCTCTTGACATGAGCTAATGTGAGATCTTTGACATCCATGAGTTCAAGAACTGACTTGGGAGTAGCTCCTATTAACAACAAGCCAATCAGTGAAACAAAAAAAAAGTGCTAAAAGTCAAAACAAAACATGCCAAAACATTAAGAAATGTCTAAAATTCAAAGGATTTGTCCAAAACTAAAAAACCAATCGTTCACACACAAATTATTGTAGGAAAAAAATAAGGAAAAAGAAAAAAAGAAAAAGAGGAGCACAGGAAAAAAATGATTTCTTTACTTTCATGGCCTCCAAGAAGCTCAACAGCGTGAACAAATCTAGCATGAAGAGTGCTGGTCCATCTCATTCTTGGCGCCCTCATGCTCCTCTTTGTTGGAAGTTTTGGCAAGAATCTTGATCTAATCAACCCGTGGGGAGACCCGTCTGTAGATCCAACTCCATATTGATTATGGTGGTGGTGCAATTGGTGGGATTTGAAAGCATCCATTGATAGCCCATTAAATCTTGTTGTTGGTGCTAATCTATTGTAAGGACCTGGCAAAGCTTGATTAGGCCCTGATGAGTTTAACATGGACATGGGATCTAAACCTCCTCCTCCAATGCTATAAGGTGAAGAGGTGGATGAAGAAGAGTGAGGATTAACAGAAGGAGAGCACAAAGAGGAAGAAGGATAAGGCATTTGGTAGAAGCACATCTTGGGATCTTTATTCTCTCTTGATGAATGTTCTAAAGGCATAAAAGGAAATGAACGGTTGTGATAAACTGGAATCCCTTTAATTGGCCTCAAACCATCTGATACTTCAAGTAAAGAAACCCCATGATTGATATGATTCAAGTGATGAGTATTACCATTAGAACGGTGAAGATGTTGATGGTGGTGACTTTGTTGACGATAAGGGTTATTGTGAGGTAGCTCTTCAACTCTAGCACTTGATAGATTTCTTCTGCTTCTTATACTTTCTTCATTAAGTCCAGTAGTTGGATGTGCTAGAGAGAGCTCGATACAAGCTTGAGAATCACTTCTCATGGAGCTAGCAGTGTTGGACTTACGGATGGCTTCTTGTCTGCCCAAAAGATTGAAGCTTGCATCAATTTTATCCCTAATGTTGCTGTTGTTGTTACATATGGAAGACGGAGAGGAAATATTGGGAGGACTAATGTGTAAAGAAAGATCAGGAACTGGGTTTGAAGAGGGTTCAATGAAAACTCCTTCCAAGGGCATTTTCTTTACAACTTAATGACCTTTTCTCTGGCTAATTAACTAAGCTCATAAAAAAGTGCAAGTATAATGAAGCAGCCAGGTGGGTCTTTAACCCTTTTTTCCCTCTTTAATTCCTTCTCCTTGAAAATATATTTGAGAGCTAGCTAAAGAGAGATTGATGTGGCTAACTAGCTACCTTTCACAAAAGAATAGATATAAAAAGCTCGGAAAGAACACACCATTGATTCATACTTTAAAGACTTAAAGGGAGAAAGAGTTGGAAGTGAAGCAAAGAGAAGACTCTTTAAATCTTCATCAACAAACCAACATGCTCAAGAAAGAGAGAGAGGGGTTGTGTGAAAGTAGATGAAAAGGAGAGAGAGAAGGATGTGTGTTGTTACGCAAAGAAGAAGATGAAGGAAAATAAAAATAATTAACAACTACTATATATTAAATTTATATAAAAAAAATTGAAATCTTGAAAGTGCAATGAAAGGAAAGGAAGGATAGCCAGAGAGAGAGAGAGAGAGGATTTGGGTTTTGGTTTGCACACCTCGAGAGTATATCTTGGAAAATGACACTAGAGAGAAGAAGAAGAAGACGAGGTCTTTCTCTATCTAGTCAAAACTCAATCACTAAAAAAGAAAAAAGAAAAATAGATAACCCTAAAAAAAATAAAAAATAAAAACTTTTCAACACTATGTTTTTCCTTCCCCGTCGAGAACGGGATACCAAATGCTAGAAAGAGAAAGACTCTTCCTTGTAGGATTCCTTCTCCCCCACACTCTTCGCCTCTCCCCCTCCCTCCCTCTCTCTCCATGCAACATGTATATTAATTTCCAGAACTCTTTTTTTTTTTGCTTGAATTTAAAGATATTTTAGGATATTATTTCTATGCTTAAATTGCTTGGTTGGCAATTGTTATTTTGAAGAATCTTTTTAGCAAGAATTGAATAATATTAATAATAATAATAATAATATGTACATTATATACTCAAGGAGATTTCTTTTTATTTATTTTTTTAAAATTCAAGTGTTGAGATCATTATTAAACCATATAATACATGTATTTTTTTTGTATTATATGGGTAGACCCATTGACCTTTTTATATATGCAGTAAGAGACCCACATAAAGGGTTGTTTGTTTGCTTTCATGTGGATACATCGTAAACCCTAACTCTACATTACCTTCTAATTCCCTTTCATTCTCCCAAATATTCCCCTTCTAATAATAATCCTTCACCAACCTTGTCTCCAGGCATCGTTCGTGGGTTCTTATTATTATGTCATCCACATGAACTATATACGTACAATTATATATAATATGAACTCCTCTAGCTAGCTAGCTCATTGACTATATAGATATATTTGCTATGGTCTCACAAAACCCTAGGCTAAATCAAGGCTTAATTTATAATTATGGGATTGTTAACTCTCTTAATATTAATTATCATGGGAAGCACTAGCTTGTAACCCTATTTGTTTATTTTCTTTCTTTAAATGCTCAAGTGTTTGCTGGAGATAAAAAGAAAAGAAAAAACTTGGTCTGGGGAGGCAGCCCCTTCTTAATTAGGTGTGAAGTGGTAGTTCTACTGTTTGCCACTTTCTCCAATATTACCGAGGACAAAAACACTAATTCATAGGTGGTGTTTGGATGCTAGCTGCATTGAATGCGTATTTGGGTAAATAGTAAATGCTGTTTGATTTTTTTAAACTTCTAGGAGACACATATATTTTGTATTGTGATGATATAGGAATTTCCACCTCTGTGTGCATATATAGTAAGCTTCTATTTATTACAGACAGGATCAAAGACTCTAATGAAGCTGAGTAAACTTTAAGATTATCTTCACCTATAGTAAACTTGTTTGGTTAATTGAATTCGACTATTTTAATTAATGTGGTTATCTGGATGAATAAACCATTCATCAGTTCATGACGATTCCATGATCTCTTCATTATGGGTGCTCGTTTCTCTTCATTCATGGATTTAGTGTCTTTCTCTCGTACCTTGAGGGATGCTAATCATGCACATTGTTGATTGACTTGCTGAACAAGGTGTCTCTAGAAATTGTGAATTTGTGGTCTGACATTGATTTTGGTGATGGAAATGCTCAATACATTGATGCTGCTGAGGAAGATATTGATAGAACTCTCTAAGAAGTTGATTGATCGATGTTGTTGTCCAGGAAAATACAGAGGCAGTGGTTGAGTCTTTGATTGTTTTGTTTGATCTTTTGAGCTTTTCAGGGTCTTGTGTGCGTTGGGTTTCTGTTGCTTTTCTTTTAACGTCTCTTGCAGACCCATGCGGTCTATGTTTTTCCTTCTATAGGCAGCTTGCTAATATAATGCATGTTATTTCAAAATTGGCTGAGCCAAGCAACTGGCGAGGCCGTGGCTACATCCTGTAAAGATAAAAAAATTCTTGATTTTTTAGGAAGGGAACTTTCTTACACAATGATCCTCAAAGAAAATAAGTTTCATTATAGCCCTTTAAATCCTTTTTTTTTAATTCTTGATCCATTATTTATATGTGTGGGTGAGTTATTTATGCTACCTTCCAGAGAATTAAATATGCCGAGAGGAAAAAACTAATGTTGATCTTTATGTGTCCTATTTAAAAAATAAATTTGGTTTCATTTATAAAGAGATAGTCCTTATTTTTGCCTTCTCTATTTATTGCAGAGAAAAATTCAATTTATTCCCTTTGTTCATTTGTTTGTCAATTACCTCCATGATTGATAACGGTCGTCAGGATCCTTAATTAATTTGATGCTATAAATGTCACATAAAGTCAATTTCCCTTGTATAGATCGTGTAGATTACACTCATGATGTATAATATTGAAGGAAATTGGCCACCTCTTTCAAATTTCCTAATCATTTAACCCATAATTTCCAAATTATGCAGGAAATTAACCAAAAAGAATATTGTGGAAAAAATATTACCATAAACACGAGGAGCAAATAAGGAATTAGCTTATTTTAACAACCAAGTTGATAGGCATATATGGTCATACACATCGCTTATTATAAAGCAATTTTTATTACCAGACTATTTTCCCAAAAATAATTAAATGTGAATTCAAACTCAAATCTTTTTTTATTGTTAAGTTTAGAAAAATATTAATTGGTGGTTGATACGTCAAAGAAACATCTCATCATAAAGATATAAGTAGTTAAATAAAGTTTCAAGATATAATTTATATTATTTTGCAATACACTTTCTCATGTGAAAGCTTCTTGGATTCTCATGTATGATTTATATTATTTTTTAACATATATTTTCAAATTAAAATCATTTGGACTCTAAGATATAATATATATTATTTTTACGGGTCATCAAACTCTATATACCTATCACCCAAGAATTCTTCCATGCCAAATCATTCGAATAATACGAGTAACCTTCCTTCCTTTCTAGCTATTATTGGCCTTTGCATGTGAATCAATTTAACCCTTCTTGAGAACCATCAAAATCTTATGAGAAAGTTTAAAGCAAAGGAACAAGTCTTTTGTTGAGTTGATGATTACATGTGCAGGTTCTTCTATTCTAAATGGACAAATAAGAGCAATGGACCGAAATGACATGAAAACGCAAGTACAAGGACTAATGTGATATCAAACTCTTTCTCTCCTTTTCCTTTCCCTACAAACACAAATGGAATAAAAAAGACAAACAGAGGAAATCAAAGGGAGGAAACGGGCCATTTCTTCACACAAACCCTTAAACACACTCTACCATTGTTATGGAAGTTGATATTAACCCCCATGTCTTCGTGGAAATGGTTGGAAATGGACCCCGAGGGACCTTAGGATACTGTTAAGACTTGAATTCTGACAACACTACAATACTTGTTAAGAAATCCCACAAATATAAAATATAAATTATCATAGGGATATATCATTATCTGAGCAGAAAGATATATATATATATATATATCCCACATGTATCTCATTAATGGGTAGTCAGTCTTGACAAGAATGTATGGTGGAGAATATGGAATAGCCTGTGTGTGACATTACACTTAATATTTGATTTTCGGTACAGCTCTATGCCATACAAAATGATGTTCATTCACCATCAATGGACAGGCATTTTATAACTTAGGTCCCACTTTTGCAGCTCCTCTTATTTATTTTTTCAAAAGAGAAAGGTAAGAGACACCAATTAAAGTTAAATGATCCCCATTGGTTAGACCTTGTTTGGCTTTTCTGTTCAAGCTACTATATATACTCTTTGAATCTGTTCATTTGAATCCTTTAATTAAAAGTAAAGGAGGATTTCTGCTTCGTATGATTTTCAGTTTCTTAAATCTTTTTTGTATTTTTGAAGGTTTTAGCCATTGATGGAGATATTTTAACCCAAAAAAAAAGGTGCAACTATATATAGAAATTTGAAAATCTGAACAAACCCTTAACAAAAGAGTGCACATATAGTGTTTATTTAATATAGTTTTTATATTTATTTTATGTTTTATATAATTTTTTTATTGTATAGAATAATGAATAATAATTGCAGAATAATATTGACAAAACAAGTAATGCTATATATATATATATATATATATATATATAAAAGATCATATCTCCCATCAAGCTGGACATTGCTGTAATATTTAATCGGTCCACATTTAACAAATATTAGAATTTAATTTATTCAACAATTTCTTATAGTACTATAAATATCACCAGCAGATTGACCAACAGAATTATTCCGATGGTAACGTTATCGATTATTTTGTCAGTAAAAATATCACGTCACCATACAATTTATCTTTTTGAATTTTATTATAATACCCTCCATAATGTTGTTGGTATATATCGATGGAAGTTTTCTATTAGAATATTCACAGAAAAATTTTACCGTCGGGTTATTTTCGTTGGTAACTGCGTCTATAAAACTTACACGTTATCGTATTATTTGCTTTTTTATTTTTTTTTTCAATGGAATTCTTTCAGCTGTAAATACCATAAAAATATTTTTATCGCTATTTACCTACAAATTTAGAGAAGAACATTGTTTTTTTCAAACTAAAAACTTTAATTACGTAATAATTCGTCTAGATTGGATCATGTTTGTGTGTGTCTATTTGCAATA
>Ga0325410_1009161_pt1 | contig 10618 bp, 1 predicted proteins | sample PopdelMetagenome_16_FD_206182 | JGI IMG/M metagenome (GOLD analysis project Ga0325410, IMG submission 206182) | Populus deltoides microbial communities from Bellville, Georgia, United States - Xylem-PdIQD-R3 | ecosystem: Host-associated > Plants > Phyllosphere > Stem > Wood/Secondary xylem...
TTATCAGTTTATTGTAAATTACTTCCGATGAACTGTGACGTGAGATCTCTATGCTGTTGTGTGTACTTTTGGGTGACCATTAGCATTTGTTCAACTAAATTCAGTGAAGGCAGCGTTTTTTTTTTTTTAATTAATACAGGTGTCTGATCATTTTGTATGTATTTTAATTAATTTTATATATTTTAAAGTTAATAATAATATAATCCTTTAATTATCTGAATATATATTTTTTTTATTAGCATGAGGTGTCCGGGCCAACTTACGCGCACCACGACTATTTCCCATGGCCCACTGAACATCCTGCAAGTCCAGTGAGCAGGTAAGGCACCGCGGGGGTGACAAGGTGCACATAGAGAGTCAAACCCGAGACAGGGACGGAACAAATTACACGATTGACCACAGCAGTTAGACCCTCAAGTGCATCTGAATATATTTTTCATTATCTTTATTGGTGGCATGCAATTATCCAAGGATAGATAAGTAAGAATTCACGCAATGTGCTTTGGCAGTCTGTGGCAAAATAGTCCGTGATCTGGTGTCATGTATGTTTGAAAGTATAGTTATGTTTTTTTTTAAGTATTTTTTTAAAAAAATATATTAAAATAATATTTTTTTATTTTTTTAAGTATTTTTTTATATTAATACATCAAAATAATCTAAAAATATCAAAAAAATATTAATTTAAAGTAAAAAATAAAAAATATATTAAATTTTTTTGAAAACATATTTAAAACACAAAAACAAATAAAAGAATTAATAAATAGAGATGGCAATGGAGAATAGCTATAATTAAAAAAAAAACATGGGAATAGTTCGACGCGAGGAATGGTACGTGCAACGGTGAAATTTTCAATGTTTTTACCATCATAAAGAAGAGCCAGCGGTTCTATAATTGAGATGGATGCTAGCAAATGAGCTTCAAACTTCTCAGACCATAACGGATAAGAATCGGTCATTTTATCAACCAGAGGCGAAATCATTTCTATCTTCATCATGAAGAGATTGACCAGTTTCGGTGATTATTAAGTAAAAATCGGCTGTTTACTGTTGAATAGAAACTGTTCACGTATTTACAAAACATTATGGGTGTACGATGTATTTTTCCATAATTTATTTTATTTCTCGATCATAATTACTCGACCTGGTGGGATAGCCGAGTTGTATGTATTGAGTAAAATCTTTAAATGTAGAGTAATATAAAATCTTTTTTTAAAATTATATATATCTACTTTTTTATATATCATAAAATAGCCCAAACTAAGAATGTTTTTTTCTTTTACTCACTATTACCTTACTATTGTGATTTAGCTGCTAGCTCACTTACTTTAAACTTTATTTAATGATTTAAGTTTTTAAATTGAATTTTTATAAAATAATATAAAATTATTATTGAGATTTTGTTTAATGGCTTGGGTTTTAAATTTAAATATTTTTTTATATGATACTGTAATAACCAGATCCTAAAGAGTTCAAAAGGTTTTTAATGTAACCTAGATTTTTTAGATTAAAATCGTTCTTTTACAATAACCACTTGAAATAACAAGGAAAACAAAATGTTAATTCGGATAATATTTAAAGACATATTAAATTATATCAGAATTCGTTAAATTATTAGTTGGTTATTCTATAAGCCATGTTTGTTACTGTCTTACGTTGTTTTTTACTTTCTTGGATGAAATGATGGATAAAGTTTTTACTCTTCTTTTGGACAAAAAAAATCAATGATGTTATAGAAATTGTTCGTGGCTCGCTCTTTTTCACACCTACATAGTTAATTTATATTCATAATAGTTAAAACAGACTCTTTAAAATAAAACAATTATAAATAATGCAACTAGTTAATATACTAAAATAAAACAATCATAATAGTATTTTAAAACTATTAGATAAATACTGAATATGCACTTAATGTTTTACTTCAGTTTAGTTAAACTTTATTTTATATGTTTTAAAGCTCAAATAAACGAGTTTAATTATAAATTATCAAACGTGATGTAAAGTCATTAGATTCAAGAGCTCTAACCAGGATCAGTCGAAGAGTATGAAAAATAAAAAATAAAAAGGGGTTATGAGCTGCGCCTTTTTGTCACCAAAGCTAATGACTTGCTTGTGTCGCGTGACATCCATAAATATATATGTGTGTGTGTAATATTAATTTTATGTTACCAATAAGCGATAGGTAAGAGATGTGTTGAATAGTGTGAAAATGATGGTTGTTTAAATTGTTTTTTATTTAAAAATAAATTAAAATAATATTTTTTTAATTTTTTAAAATTATTTTTAATAACAGCGTGTTAAAACAATTTAAAATTATAAAAATTAATTTTAAATAAAATAATTTCGGTCACAGCATGGAAGAAGGCCCGACATACTTACCACTTCACTGGCCGGACAGATATGATGATACGGCTTGCAAGTTTTGGATGAAGGCACTGAGCTTGAAGTCTTGAAAAGTTAAACCGTCCTCAGCGAAAAAAAAAATTATTTTTTTCCTGATCACCGGATCCTCTCTGTAATTGAACTAGAGTTGGGTGTCAGTAAGATAAGCACAGGTAAAAATGGTTGTTGTTTAAAGTTTAGAGCAGTGAGAGACTCCCGTTACATAATTCAGATCCAGTGGAAATACCAAGGAATTGGGGAGAAAAGTGAGAGGTTAAAAAAGTGCCTGGTGAAAAAGAAACATAAAGGAAAGCAAGTTTGTGAGAACACTCAACCTTCTCTGCCTCTTAGCGAGGGACCGTGGTCTAGGCCTGGCTACGTTAACCCAGACTAACAGCAATATTTAATGCTACGACAAGGACTAGCCAGCTACGGCTACGTTAACCTCACGTGGCACTCATGCAAGCAGGGGATGCATTGCCCATTTTGAACTAGTTCTTAGAAAAGCTTTGACCACCTTACTGTGCTTCTTTTCGGAGCAAGTTTCAACATTTCCATTCCCATAAAAAAAAAAAAAAAATGGTTTAACCACACTCCAAGATATTTTCCAAGTTCTCAATACAAAGATAAGAAATAAATATGAGATACTGAAAGTATATTTAAACACTTTTGGAGTATTGACGTGGCATGTTGAAATTTACTTGTCATATTCTTATTTTATATTTAAATTCAAGAAAATATCATGTGCGCCACAATATTCAAGAAAATTTACTTGCCGGAACATGCCCATGTACACACCAAATATTTAACTTTTATTAAAACACAACAATGCCCTTGAACTAACATAATATCACATAGGAAAAACCCCAGTAAAAAAACCACACAGGACATGCATGAGTTTATTTGATTTTATCTCAAAAGATAATAAAGTATTTATACTGTTTTTAAGAAATTAAAAAGACCAAAACAACTCCGAGTAAAAGATATTATAATTTTTTATTTTAGGGTTAAATTAGTAATAATATTATGCAATAAAAAACAATATGACTAATTTAACCCTATATAGTTTATAAATGACAATTGTGTCATGATAAAAGGATCCCCTTGTCCCCTAATGCCTGGTTTAAATGTTTTGCCGGGAGTCATTTAGTTATAATGCTATTACAATAAATAGTATCCCGAGTCTTGTTAAATAATAATTTTTGTAGGAGATTTTGTGTTTTTTTAATGCTCTACAAATCTTAAGGTTAAAAAACTAAATTCAATGCCCTGAAATTAATGTTATCAAATTTTGTTGTGAGTTAATCCAGTAACATGTCAATCTAACCACAGACACAGATTAGTTTAGATTTTGAATTATACAGAATAAAAGTTAATATAAGACATATAATTCGATCGATCCAGCAAGCCAACCTATGCCTAGTCAAGCCAGCTAAAATTTAATTTAAGTTTTTTTAAAAAAATCTCGAAATATTGCTGTTTTAAATTAACCCCAGCTAACCTATTTAAATGACTATCCAGACCTTGCATTGATAGAGGAGCTGGGCCGGTTTAATAAATTTGTATAGTATAAAAAAAAAAAAAAAGAGGAAAAGAAGCATTGACCTCTACTATTTCGCGCTAATTCCAACGTGAGTTGATGTAGTGATGCGTGGGTCCACACGGACCATGATCCATCCTCTTGACTGTTACTGATATTATAAATCGACAGATAAAGAATCACTATCTGATGGGCAATGAGAAAAGGCCTTTTTCTTCAAATAGTGGGATGAGTTTGATAGCAACCGTCCGATATCTTAACAACCCCCTACCTGTTCATAGATACGATACGGGGAACTGTTTTCACGGACCCCCCAAAACTGACAAACAACCTTCCAAATCCTTCAATAGGTTGAGTTAGGACTCGAGTCGTTTATAAATTTTGTGACTCCATGGGATTATGATCAGTATAAAAAAATAAATTATAATTTTTTTAATTAAACTAATATTAAATTAAAAAAAATAAAAATTACTCGAATCAACTTGAATCAATAAATTAAACATATGATCATAGTCATGAGATCGAGATAACACCATAAAAAATAAAATAAAATAACCAATTAAAAAAATAGAACAAATTAAATAACCTCATTCAATCTATGTTGACCTTTTAAACTCATAATCCGAGTCATGATACTGGGATTACTTTTTAAATAGCAAATAAAATATTTATGTAGCTCCATTTCTAACAAATCCAATATTAAAATTATGAAAGAAAAAAAAACTGAATCTACAAGATAGAGATAACTCTACAAAAGCAAATTTGAAAAAAGAAAGTCACAAAATTTAATTTTCCAGCAACCTAATATTGAATGACAAAACTAAAAAAAAATTAAGTTGTTGGAGGGTAAAATTAAAAAAAAATTCAATTAAAAAAGGATCTATAAGGTGAATCAAGTCAGCCTAAGTTAACTTTCTAAACATGTAACCTGAGTTATGAGATCAAGATAACTTTATAGAAAGAAAAAAAAATAAAGCCTGATAAATAAATATTCAATTAAAAGGTAAAAAAAAATAAGAAGAGTCAATCCCGGATCAACTTGCCTATCTCGCAATCTAATTCATGGGATTAGGATGACTCCATATAAAGAAAATTAAAAAAAAACTACGAAGTTCAATTTCAAACCAACCTAATGTTGAAATATAAAATTGAGAAAAATATTAAAAAACAACATTAAAAAATAATATAAATCAACTCGAGTTAACATATTAAACACGTAATATAGGTCATGAAATAGATATAAATTCATAGAAAGCAAGTAAAAAAAATCATGACGCCCCATTTCCAATAGATTTAATTTTAAAGATTGAAATTAAAGGAAAAAATATTAAATCCATGAGACTGGTATATAAATTAACAAAAAAAATAAAAAAATTATAATTTTAAAAATAATTTAATATTGAACGATGGAACTAGAAAAAAAATAAAAAAAAACCAAAAAACAAAATTGAGTTAATGAATGATAAAATTAAAAAAAAATAAACTATAAAAAAAAACACAAAACAGTATTCAAATTATTCCAATGAGTAATGTTACGTGGGTGTGGGCAAGGTGATCTAACCAAACCTTTTAGTGTTTTGTTAATTATAATAATGAATCGATAATTCATGTTAAATTCATGTTAAATTTGATTTGGATTGGATATGTCTTGATCACCAGTCCCAGGTAATTTATAGACGCTCATTGCATGCCCTTTTATAGAAAGGAAAAGGAAAAGGAAAAGGCCGAGGGAGAGGGTCTTCATCTCAAGCTTTCAAACTTTACTGCAAGGGAAATGCTCTTTCACAAAGTAAGTCAAAGACCCTTTATGACGGTAGGTTGCCAGAGTGCGAGCTTCGGGGCAGAATTGTGCAGACACCATTTAAGCCATTTGTTTTTATTGCATTATTAATTTTTATATATATTTTAGATCATTTATTAAAAATAATTTATTAAAAAATAAAAAAATATTGTTTTAATATATTTTTTAAAAAAACATTAAAAATCATAAAACAGCTTGCCTTTCTTTTCCTTTACGTGTATCATGTGCGCCACCCGCAATATTTATTTAGTTATGTTTTGAAAGAGTTTATATTTGCACAAAAATCAATCCAACGTACGGTTCATATCGGGAATGGCATCTAGAATCACGTTATTAGATTAAAAGAGAGAGTATGTTTTAACCATTAAATTAGGATTTTAAAGTTATATGTATAAAAAAAGATGACATTTTTCAGCATAATCAACGATTAAAATACGCGTTTTTACATAAGAATGTGCTTATATATTACCTATTCCTATTCATGTTTATTAGATCTTAGATTAAGATGGTTTGAAGGTGGATATATAGACCTCGGCCTAGAGGAAAATGCTTTTTCGCAGGTCCTCCCTCAATTTATGAATCTTAAATGGGCATGATAATAATTTTTTTATTATTTCAATTAATTTTATGATTATAAAATTAATAATTATATAAATATCTAATCATCTTGAGATTTATGAGATTTAAACTAATAATTTTTAAAAATTAAATCTAAAATCTCATCAGTTAAATTATATCTTTTAGAATCTACACCAATATATTTTCATCCCCAGGGCTCCAATATATAGTCGGATGAAAGTGATATATGATACAAATATCAAGAACACTGAATCTATCCGGATGCTCGATCAATTGTCTACTTTTCCACTGAACTGATTGAGGGCCATTTTTTTGCTTGAAACTAAATTATGAGGCGTCACGTCCATCGGTGGAGGAAGGAGTTTTAGTTTGGGAGGGTAAAATTTAAAATTTTCTACTTTTAAAATTAAAAAACTAATTTATTAAAGGAGAAGGGCTGGAAAAAAACCTTTTTCCTTGGAGGGGCTCTCGCCCCTGCCAGCCCCCCTTTGATTCTCATAAATTATTGTAACAACTAGGATCGGTTTCACTGTTTATATAAACAGTGAACCTCATCTTCATTTCCTCTCATGCTTCACTTGTTTAAGTTATTTGGGTGGCATCTTCCTGTCCGATTTGTTTTTTTTTTAAAGAATAATTTTTTGATAGAATAAAAATCTTATAATAATAATAATTTTATATTTTTTCATGTAAAATATTTTTATTTTTATTTTATTTTTTTATTTTAGATTCATTAATCAAACATTAGATTTATTAATTAAATATTAAAAATAAATATATTAATAATAAATATATTTTATATAAATAAAACCAGTAACCAACTGATTGACTACATGATATATTACTAGTATTACTTGGTGCTTCCTCAATAATCACGAGTTCGAGTACTCTCAGGATAATTGAAGGTTTACATGATCATTAACTTCAGGGTTTGTAGAATTAGTTGAGATGCGCGTAAGCTGACTCCGACACCCACATTAATAAAAAAAAATAAAAATTACTGGGACTAGAATTACTAGGACTTTTTCACTACCAAATACATTGTGTGAAAATTACTGGGACTAGAACTACTTAGAGATTACATTTGGAGTTTGGAGTAGAATTGTTATCGGCTTAATTAAGGTTCTGGGTTTTAACTGCTTTCGGAGCAATAAGAGCTTGGGGAGTTGGAGAATCTTTTACTGTAGATGGTGGTGCTGGGGAATCATCTGAGTTGAGGTTTATCGTACCTTAATCCATCGATAACAAATGGGAGTTTTATATAGTTAAGCCACGTGGCTGGATTGTTACAAGGTCGGTTGAATGTGGTGATGATAACTGCAAATACAATAAAGATGCTTGCGGTGCTAAACATATTAATACACAATGATAGAAAAACCAAGCTATACGACACAAATTTTCCATCTAAGAAAAGTTAAATTACAAATTACATTCTTTAATATATAAAAAAATTCCTTTGTCGTGGATATTTAGAGGCATGTAGGATAAAATCCGCCCCACGTTCAAGGTTTCGAGTAATGTAAATTATACAATTCTTTTAGGAAGAACTATCTTAACGTTATACTGCAGGTGGAATTAAAAAAAAATAGACTATAGAAAATTAATTATTAAATCTGATTTAATAGATTAATCTTGAAACATTTCATTCCGACTCTTTATCTAACTAATATGAAAGTTGTCCAGACAAGACTTATTCAACTTGATTGATCGAAACACAAACCGATCGACTTGTAAAAAAAAATCAAGGATAAAATTGAAAAAAAAAATAAAATTAGCAAAAAAAACTCTTGATTTGACTCCTTACTTAACTTAGACTTGAAATTAAATTATGCAAGAAATACTCTAATATAATTTAATTGACTTAATCTGTCCAAAAATAATTTAAACGATTATTAAAAAAAAGATTAAACTAAAAAAAAGTTGTTATGTGAAGCTTCCCAAACTGTTTCTTTAGAGTAGAAGGTAATGTTGTTTTTATTTTTTAAAGCATGTTTGGTATTAATTGTTAATTTTTAAATTATTTTTTTATTTAGAAATAAATTAAATAATATTATTTTATTTTTTAAAATTTATTTTTGATATAAATACATTAAAATAATTAAAAAATACAAAAAAATATTTTCAAATAAAAATTTTAATTTTTTTCAATAATATTTTTAAAACACTAAAATAAACAAATTCTATATATATATATATATATATATATATATATATATAAAACTTCCATGAGAATCATGATGGTAATCACAACGTCGGCATTTTTCTGTGCCGCAATTACATTTCTTTTTGACGATAAAGGCCGTGCCATTATTGTCTTCTTCTCTCTTTTTTTTTTTTTTTTCTCACTTTAGTTTTTCTTTGACACCTCTCAACTTTGGTCTTCCAGCCTTGGGACCCAAGGACAATTTCGGCTCCATAATTGTTTCCTTGTACTTCTCCCTAGGTGCGTGCTTTCCTGCCTCCTTTATGGCACTACGTTGCCGATTTTGGGATTAAAAAAAACATAGAAAAGGAAATGGTAAGTGATCTCAACACAAGTTGCGTATGAGATTTTAACAATACCAACAAAATGATGCATTCTCAATCAACACCTACGAGCTAAAAAGATTGCTCATGTTTTCTCTCCATAACAACAAAACCTAATACTAGAAAGCAAGAGAACAAGAAGACAATAGATAGAGCATGCAATAATTTTCTATCTCAAATTGATCTTGACGTTTAAGAATTAAAGACAAAACCCCAGTCCAAACCCGATCTAAGCCGACTGCGTGCATGTGATTTCTACACAAAATCCACTTTGCCATCTCTTCTCTGTAAGCTTACATGTCTTTCTGGTTTATTTTTTTTTTATTAAAAAATAATATAAATTATATCTTAAAAACATCACCTAACAGTTTAAATTATCGAGTTAAGGTGATTATTTGACATGGTATCAAAATTTTGATAACTAAACGGTCACGAGTTCGAATCTCATCATCCTTATTTATTTAATAAAAAAAATCAAACACAAGATAATGTGAGTTTGTACAAATTTCAAGTTCAAAGAGTTTTTACTTGAAGAGTTGTGTTAAAGAATAATATAAATCATATCCTGGAAGCCTCACATAACAACTTAATTAAGTTATTGGGTTGAGATGATTTTTTGACACTTTTCAAGATATATTAATATTAATATTTATTTTATAATTTATAATTTATTTAAGATATATTAATAGATTCTATTTTATACTTGACATGAAATCGCAAATTGATTCAAAAATTGGTTCAAAATTTTTGGAGATGAATGGTTCATCATCCACTGAGAAAACTTTTATTAGTGAAATTAGCTCATAAAATGATAACATAGAACACGTCAATAACCTAAAAAGAAAACCCATGGCCACGGCCTAGACTTCTAATGGGAAAAAAAGTGCCAAACAAATAGAAAATCTAGCTAATCTATTGTTCAATATTTGTTTTAACAAGCTTGAACCGTTGCCTTGTTGGATTCTCCTCTTGCATGTAGAATCATCTCCACCGCAGATGCACTTCTTGGCTACGATATTTTCAGCGAACGAAGGCTCCAAGTGTAAGCACAGATATATTTCCCCTTGTGATCTTTGGCAGCCAAGTGAAGTTTACTGGTAGGGACTGGTTCCCAAGTGCTTTCTGCTCGAGAGCAGTCTGGGGCCAGGAGTGGTGGCAGACAATCAGCAATATCTTGGAGGCACAGCCCAGTTTCCTTCATCTTGAGCGGACCTTCATTTCCATCGTGAAGCCACCGAGACAGGGCCTTGCAAATGCCTGGACGAATCTGCTCTCCCTTCCCTTCAGCTACAAAAGAACCACTTTGTGCCTTTGATTTTGGGTCGGCATGACAGAGGGGTTTTTTTTTTTTTAATTAAGAACATGAGGCACACCTCTAGTAAACAGAAAAATAAATAAATAAATAAATAAAGTTAATAATAACTAGGGTTTCAGCAAATAAGATAGTTTCTGCGAGCGAAGTGCTTGCTTAAGAAGGCCCAGCCTCTTTTCGACTCGTCGATTTTTAAATTGATATTCAAGACTCCAAAATATTCCTCCATGTTGATTGGATTTTGTCTAAAACAATAACTTCCTTGAAAAGCCCACAGGCCCAATCCAAGTCTTTATCATCAGCCCAAGTAGAAAACCAACTCAAGAATCTATCAGCGGGAGCAAGAATTAGATTTGAAGGAATGATTCCTGAAGTACGTCAAAGTCTGGCAAAAATTTAACCCTGAAGAAGCAACTATGAGTACATGAGGATTGGCCTTGTGAGCCTGTGCTGCTGCTTTCATGATTACGTCATAATCAAA
>Ga0325410_1009163_pt1 | contig 10616 bp, 14 predicted proteins | sample PopdelMetagenome_16_FD_206182 | JGI IMG/M metagenome (GOLD analysis project Ga0325410, IMG submission 206182) | Populus deltoides microbial communities from Bellville, Georgia, United States - Xylem-PdIQD-R3 | ecosystem: Host-associated > Plants > Phyllosphere > Stem > Wood/Secondary xylem...
GAAGCAAAAACTGTAAAGGTTCTTCACATATATCACAAACACAGGACCTTCCAGATGGTAAATTAACAGGATCCAGCCACGCCTACAACATAGACGTTAATAACATCAGTTTACATACTAAACACTGGGTGTTTTCTTACAAGAATCATAATAATTGGCAGAAAAAAAATTCAAAAACAAAAGGAAAGGAGTTTTAAAGAGTTGAAATATAAGTACCGGCGCGCCACCAGCCTTGCTAGGAAATACTTGACGCAAAAGACACCAACGATCCTTTGGCTTTTCCAAAAAACCTAGTGTTACGTACGGGTTCTCTTCTTCACTAATATCGTCTTCTTCTTCTTCAACCTCATCGTCGTCATCAAGTGATCGAATTTGGATTCCCTTGAGCTTTTCTGTAGAATCTCCCTTCACGCTCGTTGCCTTGGGCATTGTTTCCTTATCAGTTCTTGCGATCTCAATGTACAGTTTTCAGGCAAACTACTCTGCCTCTTCTTTGGTGCTCAGTGTGAGAGAAGGGGTTTTAGGAGTCAAAATTAAGCTGGTGCAAATAAATTACTCCGTGTAATTCTCTGATTGTTTTAATTCATACTTGAATTTTGTTTCTTCTCAATAAAGTTCAAAAATTGAATCTCGGCTATGGCCACAAATGCCAGGAGAGTATGTTAGCAGTAGCACTCTATTTTTTTTAAAAAAAAACTCTAGTCTCCATACATTTTCTGAACATAAACTCAGAGAGAATGTTAGCTGAATCGATCAGTGACTTGAATGAAAACATGGAATCATCTCAAATGCTACTGGACTTGTGAAAATGGGACACGTGCTCTTTGAAAGGTTCATGTTTCAGTTTAATTATCTTTCTCATGTATGAAAGCATTTCCTTTTGCATTCCGCCATTGTAAACAATGGCATTGTCAGAAAGGAAGTCCCAATCTTGAAATTCAAGCAAGGTAGGCAAATAGCAAGCTCATGTTTCTGATCATAAATGTGAATAATATTTTATGCTAAGATAGTACTGTGATAGTTGGTTTTCTAACGTATTTTTTATTTAAAAATATATTAGAATAATATTTTTTTAAAATTTATTTATAATTTATTTATAATATTACTCATCAAAACAATATAAAAATATTATAAAAAAATTATAAAAAAACCAAGTTTGCCTTGGTAGGTGTGAATTGATCAACAATTATCTGTTGTTTACAGTTCCCTCTGGTTTCTTACTTCGACCTTGTTTTGTTTTGCATTGAGATATCACAGTTGTTTTTTCAAAAATAAAAATTATTTAAAAATATATTAAAATTTATTTTTATTTTTTCTAAAAATTTTTATGGTACATTCGTTGATGGTGCAGAAATTTGAGACCTGGAGAACTGGAAAGAAGACCATGAACATCCAAAAGCGGGCAACCTGAAAACTAAGGTGGAAAAATGAACTATAGTACTGGATAGTTGCCAAAAAGCAAATAAACTTGCTACTCGTAATACTCCATGAATCAAATGAAGCAGGGGAGCATCATGAACCAGCCAATCGTGTCCTTTTTCTAGCACGTTGAAAAGTGTCCCAGTTGAGCCCAGATTTCACCCTTTCATCCTCTGTCATCATCCCCATTAACAGAGCTTGAAGATCCTCCAGAGTGCTACCCTCCTCCTAGCAAGACAGCACCACCAAAATTTCACCATAAATGTATAACTCATTCAGCAAAGACATTGATGATCTTTCATCAAACAAAAATATGAGATTACCTTTGATCTCACATTTTCCATCATCAAAACCATTTCTTGCATGAAATCACAGAACCCCTGTTTCCAAATCCCAATAGTCAATTCAACATCCATATTGTAATACATGAAATATTTTTCTAAAACGAAGTGAATATTTGAAGAAAAAACATGATTTTAAAAAAGGCTCACTTTATCATCGTCGTCTCCAAGAAAACCCAACATTCCAGCATCGTAAATTCTCTTCTTTCCTTTATCAGATAGCACTGAAAACACATGAATCCATTATCAGCTACATATCCACCAAAATATATACATCTTGAAGAAGAAAAAATTACTAAATCGCACGGTTTCTTTTTTATTTTGGGTAATGCCAGGACCTGAATAAGCCTCTTGAATTTGCTGAAACTGCCTTTTGGCTTGTCCAGCAGCTACTTGGTCTTTCAGCCACCGGTCTGGATGCCATTTCTTCCACACAAAAAAAATCCCATAGAAATCAAAACATGCACTGTGTAAAGAACCGCAATAAGTCAGCGAACAAAAACACCACAGACATAAATACGCACCAAAGCGAGTTTTCTATAAGCATCACGTATCTCTGAATCAGAAGCTTGTTTACATAATCCAAGTACTGAATAATAACAAGGCCCTACTTCAGACATTTTCACAGGCATAAACAGCACTAGTAATGGTTTTCTCGGCTTTAATTTAGTGACTTTTGGATTTATTTTTGGCCTCTGGAGCTATAAAGATACCGATAGAAAGGGAGATTGACTGAGAGCTACCTCAGAGATGGTTAGAGTGTTTGACATTAAAGAGCACGCGACATGGGTAGTTTCTTCCATAGAGTTTTTCGTTTTTTACAAGGAAAGAGAACCGAGAGATCATAGAAGGTTCGGGAGACTTCTTCTTTAACGAAGTTTACTTGATATTTGGAATGCGGTCCCACCAATTTGCTGGTTTTGGACAGGAGATGATGGCCACAAATTTATCATCAATTCATGGTGGAATTGTGTGTGGTGGTCCGAGGCAGAGGATGGGTCTGTGGCTTACGTTCACTTGGAGGTGGAAAGGTCCCATTTCAAGCATGGGCAGGCCACCTCCGCTACAGTTCTGCCTTTAATTATGTTACTTGAGTATTTGAGAAAATTAAAAAATATATAATTTAAATTATAAGTTTTATATTCTCTTCTCCTTTTTATTTTATCAATGTGGATTATTTTATCACTGAATATTTTTATTATATTTTTCAATAAATACTTTTTTGCAAATATATAAATTTGATTGTTTATTGAATAAAATTGCTTCGGTATATAATTTTTTTAAAAAAAAAAAACTAAACAGTTCTGTATAAAAGTGAAGGATATTGGGTAAAAATCAAGGCGGTCCTTCTACTTTTGAGATTTATCCGAATCAAACTCTTTACAAATAATTTGATCAGTATTAACCGGTTGGTAATGGGTTGCCTGAATTGGATGGGTAAAGCCTGAGAATATCCTACTTGTGTCAACTAAAAGGGGCGGCACTGACACTGAATTTGCGGCAAAGATAGGGGATTTTGGTTGGGCGAAGAAAGCAGAGAAGAACTAGAAAAGGAAGTCCGATCCTTATTTCAGAGGGACAGATTTGTATATGACCCCGGAGTCAGTGGTTGATCATGTCCAGGAGGCTCCCTCTGACACCTGGGCTCTTGGATGCATAGTTTTCGAGATGCTTACAGGGAAGCCAGTTTGGGATTTGAAGCCTGAAACCACTATTGAAGAACTCCTGAGAAAGACTGGTGACGAATTGCCTAAAATCCCTCGAAGGATGGGAAAGATTTCTTGAAGGGATGTCTAGTGAGGAAACCTGTGTTCAGATGACTGCTGAGATGTTACTGTATCATCCTCTTGTGTTAGGATTAAGCAGCTGCACATTGGTGGACTTCTCAGATGCAGGAATGGACTCAACAGTCACATCATTCGGGACAGACAATGAATTCAGGGCTTCCTCCTGTTCTGAAGGGTTCTTTCTCTTCTTGCGGATGATGCAGAAGAGAGTTTCAGTGCTGCAGGTTCTACTGTATTGGAACCAATATCACAGGTTTCTTCGTGGCAGCGCCCCACTAATCAACACCATGCCTGCTTGCTCACAGGAGTGACATAAATCCAATTTTTCTTGTCAAATAGGAGTAGCCAAAAGTTAATGGTGAGAAAATTCTTTCATTTTTCCCCGGAGTTGCAGAAATTATAGGCTTTACATGTTGTCAATATCTGTTCCGATTGTAGTTCTCTTAATCATTATTTCTAGTAAGCAATGAAAAATACAATTGATTATTGTTCTCCGCCGGCTCCATCTCCATGCTCCCTTGTGTTTTTTTTCCTTCAATTTGATGTTGCTATTAGAAGGTCTAAAGCAGATAGTTTAACACAATCATTCCAGTTCTGTCTTTTCACCATCTTGTTTTCTTTTATGAACCGTCCTTCATCCATTTGTTTTACCGGTAGTGTGCTCGTACAATACAAGAGGATTACGGGAGAGCAATTTGTCAAGTGTCTTAAGCTATGGAGTCAACTTCAAAGGTCTAGTTTAACTCCATACATGCAATCAAAATCACAACTAAAATCCAGTTGAACTAAAACCCTTGATCTTAGAATTAAAATTTTAGTCATTGAAATCAATTTCGAGTTTACAATGTTTCACATAAAGAAAGTGGTAATATGGAATCTGGAAAAAAAAAACAAAAAAAAAATCTCTCTCGTCAAATCCAAGCAAGTCAGGACACATCTGGTGAGCTCGCCGAAGGATGACAACAAGCAACTGGAATTATTGCTGCATTAACTATATTATAAACAATACAATGGCTAAAATAAGGGAACAGTGTAAAACTTTCCTTCTTCGCTCAGAAGGAAAAAAAAAATCAAAGTATATAAATAATCTGCAATCCCCCAGCAGGGGTAACTTTCCTACTTCCTATTTGCAATCTTGCGTTTCCCGTCAGCTGGAGCAGCATGCCTTCTGTTCCGTTGCAAGGGAACTCCACCTCCATTTGCTAACTTTCGTGATGGTGAAGGGCCTAGCGAGGGATTCAAGTTCTTGCTGCAAAAGTTGAAACTTGTAAGAGAAACCTGCTAAATGAATTAAATGAATGAATTTGAGACGCAATTATAGATCACATCAGCAGTACCTTAACTCTGGATTCTTTGCTGCTTTTGAAATTGCTTTGCTAGTTTTTGACTCAATCCCATTTGTCATACTGGTAAACTTGGACTGTTTGAATTGCCATAGAAAATCAGTTTCTGATGAATCACTGGTGGCAGCATCAATATCATCCATGTCGTCATTATTAGCAAGATTGAGCTGGCTGTTACCCACTAACATATTAAAGGATTGTTCTGGGTAAATTTTTGAAGAGTCTGAAAGATACTTGTGGTAAAAGGCATCCGGCAAATTGCCATTTTCGGCTTCCCAACATCCTAGAGATTTTTCAACCATGTTTACTGCATCCTGTTTGTTTACCATGACTTTATCTACCCACTCACCCGAGGCCATTTCCTTCTCATCCTCAGCATAATTTAGACTAGGGCTAATGACTGGAGGCCACGGAGGTGAATTTGCTAATATCTCATCAAGATCAAAGCTTTGTCTCTTCTGCCTCAGAGTAGATTTGTGAACCTGAAGAAGCAGCAGCACATCACAATTCATAGCAACCAAAACAACTGAACGGGTATAAAGATAAGGAAGAAGAAAGGAATCGACCCTTTAGAAATGTAAAGGAAACCTGACTATCAATGGTCAACAATCTTCTACACATTTTAACGCCTAATCCTATTCATAAATGCATAAATTCTAGATACTAAAATATTTGATACTGTCATAGATTTTATGCCAAATAAAACAAAGTGAAACATGTAGCTGTTGTCCATGTTTTCAGCACTTACCACCAACTACAATTTTGATCGGCTTTATTTTTAGAACTATTTCAACCAACAATGATCGGAAAGTTAGGCTCACCTCTATGTTGCCCACATCACCCATTGGTTGCCGGAAGAGATTGCTATCGTTTGCATCTCTGAGCCGAAGGTTAGAATTGGATGGTGATGATTCACTTCCTTTTCTTCTGTGTTCCGTTTCTCTCTCTTTTTTTGCTAATGCTGCCTTTTGATTAGCAATCTGTGGGGATGAAAAGTTTTAATATAGATCATTAAATTGTGCTGAATGGTTAAGATAAATGTTATGGAAAAATCAGAAAGGGGACAGAGAATGCAATACTTGTTCTTTGAGTTCTTTAACTTCTGTACTGCCCTTGTTCACCTGAGCTGCACCAAGTTCCACAGTGGCTACCCTCTCAGCAAACTTCAATGTACTAATTGTTTCTCCTAAAGCATCAGGCTCAGGGCTTATGTGAACAAACATCAGTGTCTTGGCTTGCCCTCCTGAAAGAAGAATTTCATTCCAAAGCCATAATCATTTCCATGGAGAGAAAAGAAACAGAAAAACACTAGATTGAAAAATGTGTTTACTTCGACCGTACCAAGTGAGTCTTGGAGCAGTTGTGTAAGTTTGCTATTTCTATAAGGTACATGTTGATTCTTCTGGGCAAGGGAAGCGATGACATCACCCAAAGCTGATAGGGATTTGTTAATGTGTTGTGCTTCTTTTAGTCTGTCTCCGGTCACTTCAGATTTGTTTACTCTTTCACTCCCTGCCAAATCAACCAGATGCATACAGCCACGGAGAATAGTTCCGGATGCTAAGTCTCTTCCTTGAACATGGACAGTCAGGCAACTACAATTCACAAAAATATAAAAATATAAGTCACCCACACCAGAAGTCACTGCTCAGAGTCATTGCAAACAGAAATATATAAAAGAACAAGTAGTCACCTATGCGAGCGACTACTACGATCATTAAGGGCTGTTGCACCTACTGCACGATTCCTGTGTCCAAGGTTCATTAGATCAATAACATCATGTGTTGATGATACAGGAATGATGTTTGCATCCGGTACATTCAGACCTGTTTGAGAACTGTTACGAATTTCTAATGTGTCAATAAATTAAGGATTACACGATCTACTCTTAACTGTATAGAATACCAATGTCTGAATGACTTATCATGTCTTTAATTTTTAATTTAGGTAGTTTTGGTAATAGCGGTAGCTGCTCATGCAATCCAGTTCATAGCTAGTGCTTAACCAGGAAACAACACTTCGTAAAGGATATCTTTTGTTACTTCCATCAGTAACAAGGAGATCCCTGACTTGCTCATTGTAAATCTCTATCATTTGTACAGCAACGTTGTAGCAGAAGATGTCCTTCCTTTGCTCTGCTAGAAGAAACAAATCACCCAATGCCCTATAATTTACACCTTTGTTTTTCTCACTGAGATCTTTGGGCCCTGTCTGCAAACATGAATTATGAAGTTAGGAAATTTTGCATATTTTACAAATAAACATCAACGAAAACAAATTTTCTACATTCAAGACATGCCCGGTTTCTCTTTTTACCATGGTGTATGTTTTTCCTGATCCTGTTTGACCATATGCAAATATGCAAACATTGTAGCCATCAAGAACAGACCGGATTAATGGCTGCATATCAGAGAAGACCTCCGCTGCAATGCAGTGTAAGTAAAAGTGTAAAAAGGAGTGTTGATTTGCATTAATCAGAATAAATTCTAAATTAAGAGCTAACCGACCTTGGGTAGCACATGGTTCAAAGACTTTATTGAAGCTAAAGGACTTGCATCCTTTTCCATGTTTTGACGCGGTGCTAATAGTAATATTCCCATCTTCTATGTTATGCACAGTGCTCAAATCGTTTGATTGTCCAGACAAAAATGGTCTCACTCGACAATAAACCCGAATACTCCCTGGTCAAAACAAATATTAGGGCTTAGATACATTGTAAAGAAAAACATGATTCCTAATCTCTTGTGGGAAAGTGTAACTGACCCTTTAGGTCCTGCACTTGATTGTATAGCTTTCGATTTTCCTCGAGAACCTTATGGTAGCCAGAAGCAGCATGAGCTAGACCATGGATGTGCATCCCTACGTTGAAAGACAACTCCAAACTTAGATAGAAAGAATGCTTAATCAACGTTGCCCCATACAACGTTCATGCTCATCCACCAAAAAGGAACATTCCTAAATAACCAAAAGTAAAATCAAATTTCTTCCTGAGTACCTACCAAGACTGTTAAACTCCTCATGAAATTTCATTTGCATAAACTGCATACCAGCTTTTGTTGTACTAAGTGTGTTTTTTAATTCCTGCAGCAAGGAATAATTAGGAGCACTCTAGTTTATTAATCCGAAAAAGAAAATAGTGGAAAAGAATTACAACCAGTCGTACCTGAATATCTCTTTGTTGTTTATCAAAGATCATTTGCTGTTTCTGGGTTTTATTTTTTAATTCCTCCTCTGCAATTTGGTTTTTATGAAAGCATTCCTCTTTCTTTATCAATCTGACATTTTGGTCTTCAGTCTACATGATTTCAACAACAGACATGAACCCCTTAGAATTTATCCTACAATTAAAAGCATCATAGGCTTCACACTGGTAGCACTTTCTCATTGTCTTGATAACATTCTCGAACTTAGGAGGCCTTTCGCTATTCAGTAGATGAAGATTAAGAGATTACCCTTTTATTTTCACCAGTAGATTTCAGCAAAAACTTGTTTCCCTGAGAGATGGCTATTTCTTTAGGAGCTTCCTTTGCCTATAACATACAATAGAGTTGCATAAACAAATAGTTAGACAAATAATTATCTTCTGCAAACTCATTAGTTTTGAATGATCAGCTGGCATACCATATCATATTGGCTTGCAATGCGACTCTCAAATTCCTCCACAACCTTACTGAGCACTGATTCCACCAACTATTGCAAGCAGAGAACATGTAAAATCAACGTTAAAGGTACTTGCAAATTCTAAGGGTTGATAGTATTTGAGGTCAGCAAATTTGGGTTTTAAGTTTTTGAAATTGAGGAAATGCGATCGACAATCAACCCATCAGCAAGTATTCTATACCGAGGCAGATTGGCAGCCTCAAGACGCGGGTGTGTTCCTCAAAATGTTAATATAATGCAGCAGCAATGAGCGCATAGATTCTTACCATTGGAACTTCTTCTGGCTTCTTATCCAACAAAACAGCACGAACAAGCATGCTCAAGGAACCAGACCCAGACTAGAAATGAAGGGGAAAATGAAAAAAAAAAAAAATAAGACACAAATCTGAAGCTTATTGAGCAAGCAAGTGCTTGAATTTAAAATCAGTTAAGCTTACCAACCATTTTATTAGAGTACTCAAGATCACTGGACAGAGAGTTGAATGATTTTCCATTTATTGACAAGTTCCTGGATAATGAGTTCATGAATGGTTCCGAATTTTTTCTTACAAAAGACTTGGCTGACACTGTCGGTTTTACATTTCCACCAAATTTCCAAATCCCATTTCCACCAGTTTGTTTCCACTCACTGTACGATTTAAGTGCCAAAACAGTATTCACAACCCTTGCCGATTTTCCTCCCTAGGAAATACAATAAAATGAATCAGAGTTAGAAAAACAAGCTCTCCATATCTAATTCCAAGCAAAGCATCACTTGCATATAGTAAAAGCAATACGTACTTGCTCCAGATCAGATGCCTCAAAATTAGGAATCCCCATCTCCTGTACAGCTACAAGGAAATTTCTTACATTTTCAAAGTACTGAAATGCAGATAATGCTGCTCCATCGGGTATAGGAGCAGCATCGCATGGACTCTCCACGACCTAAAATAATTAAAATTTAATTAATCACTAATGTCCAACAATTATTATTTGTAAGAAGAAAAAAAAACAGAGAGAAGGAAAATTGGCATTACCTTAGGCACACCCCCAGGTTGTATCTTATTGAGAGCATTGCAAAGAATGATTCCACTTCTCAATCCAAGCCTAAACTCTTCTTCAGATGGCTCTGCTGGCAAATCTTTAGCTGCAACCACTCCTACCATCTTTCTCAACCACCCCGCAGCTTCATACCTTCTTGATGCTAACAGCAAGAAATCTCAACAAAATTAACACTTCCCATAGACAATTCCGAGAAAATGAATTGTTCTATTGCAATGGAAAGAAAAAGGAAAAAAAAACTACCGGCTTCTTCAGCTTTCCTGGACTCCAAATCGAGATCTCCGAGTCTATTACCATGTTGCTGCAGCACATCCTCCACTACGGACGCCACCGAAAAAGACAATGTTCCTCCTTCACCAGCCATTCTGTCGCAAATTAATGTTACGTATGCTGCTATATATTTCCCTCTTTCTTACTATTAAACCGGTCTCTATTTTAGTCTGTTGGAGCTGAAAGAAATTGAAAAAAACAGAGATAGATCGGAGAAGAGAGATATAGAAAAGGACGGGAGGAGGAGGAGGACGTTCGATGTATATTTTTTGAGAGGTTAGTTTGATGCTAAAACCTCTAGAGGGAGAGATATCACATTCTCCATTAGCTTTTTTTTTTCCTGCTTTACAGTTTTTATTTTTCTTTTTTCTTCCTTCTTCTACAAACAAAGAGAGCTACCCTCCTCTCTCTTTTTATGACTTTGCTTTATAGATGGATGGTATCAGTAGTGGACTCTCTCTCTCTCTCTCTCTCTCTCTCTCTCCCCCCTGCCCACTTCACTCCTCATAAGCTACTTCTCCCGTACCTGTCTCCGAACCTCTTGGCTTCTAAACACGATCACTGCCATCGTGCTTCAGGTGATTTTAGCAGCGCGTGCATGATCAAGGTTGTGAACTTTCTGATTAAAGGATTGGAGTGTGTTTTTCACGCTCTTTTAGCTTGGGTTATAGACCCAGTCAATTCGAGTGGCGTGAGAAGTAGCTCTCTTTTGAATAATAGGCTAGAGTTATTTTGTGAGTCCATGTTTTTAGATC
>Ga0325410_1009164_pt1 | contig 10616 bp, 5 predicted proteins | sample PopdelMetagenome_16_FD_206182 | JGI IMG/M metagenome (GOLD analysis project Ga0325410, IMG submission 206182) | Populus deltoides microbial communities from Bellville, Georgia, United States - Xylem-PdIQD-R3 | ecosystem: Host-associated > Plants > Phyllosphere > Stem > Wood/Secondary xylem...
TATGCCATCAATGAGAAGCCATGGTTAGTTGTCCAATGAACATGATATCCGATCCTTAGAAATAGTGCTTGATGTGAAATGGGCAGGCATGATCTGAATTTGCCAAGTGAGATGCTGGAAATCTGCATTGGATTAGAGATAACCATCTTTCACGATGCTTGTTCTTTCAAAGTTGTTTGACGTACTTGCTGCTGTATAAAATGGAATCCTTACGAGTAGAGGTGATCATTTTTTTAAAAAAAGTAGAGACCTGTGTGCTGATTGACAACGGACTTGGTGGCTAATGGCTTTTATTCAGCTAGCTCTGAAGTGGCTGAGGGAAAAAAAATAAAAAGAAGACCTCAACTGGGACGGGAGTAAAGGTCAATACAGCTAATTTTCGAGTTAAATAACTAATTACTAACAACAATGGTTACCTGCAAGAATATATGCACCTTGTTTCGTGACCGTCGCCAGAAAACAAAAGGTCTACCAAAGGCCATTTAAGAAAGAGTAAACTATCTAGGTGGTGGCTCAGTGGTAAGAGCTTGGGATCAAAAGGTTTGCTTCTTTTATGGTCTCAAGTTCAAGCCCTATGGTTGCTCGTATGATGGCCACTGGAAGCTTACATGGTCATTAACTTCAGAGCCCGTGAGATTAATTGAGGTACACGCAAGCTGACTCAGACACTCACGTTAAATAAAACAAAAAAGAGAGTAGATGGATGTCTAAGAACCAACTACTCCAACCACTAAGTTCCCAATAAGCGACATCAAGAACGAGGACCACAGTGGAACAACTACAAAATGACCAGATCCCATTGGCTTAAGTGTTGCACAATACGTTTTCGGAAGAAAATTTTGGCTCAAGAACATTCCTTTTCCCCCGTATTTACACTTCCTCTTCAGGATGGGCGCAAGGAAATCACTTTGATTATATGTTATTTCATTGTCATTGACCATTTCAAGTCTCTTTAAAAATATCTCAGCTCCAGCCTTTCCATTCTATACCATTTCTTTCGCCATCTCGCCAACTCGTGCCACAAGTCAATCAACTGCACCGATTTTTCTTGGTCATCATCAACTTGCACATATTAGGGGCTAAGATTGTTAATGGGGTTCTGAAGGAGATAAAAGAGCAACATGTAAAGACCAGTGATCTTTGATTATTACTGTATCCGCTCACTCACTTTCCAATCTCCACCCTGCCTACTGTTTTTGCAACCGCCATGATCTCTATGCCACCGTTTCACTTGCTCTGTACCCTGATAGGGTTGTTGCTTCTTCCCTTGCATATAAATTCAGCTGATCCAGATCCACTGCAGGACTTCTGTGTTGCAGACTTAAAAGCCCCCCTGTCTGTAAATGGCTTCCCTTGTAAACCTGAGGCAAAAGTAACTTCAGATGATTTTTTCTTTGATGGGTTAAGCGAAGAGGGAAACACAACAAACATATTTGGCTGGTCTGTGACTGCAGCAAATGTCCTTGCCTTTCCTGGCCTCAATTCTCTTGGAATTTCCATGAACCGAGTAGACTTTGCCCCCGGCGGACTGAACCCACCTCACTCACATCCTCGTGCAACTGAGACTGGTGTGGTCATTGAAGGGAAGCTACTTGTAGGATTTGTGACAACTAGCAATGTGTTTCATTCCAAAGTATTGACTGTTGGGCAGATGTTTGTTGTTCCTAGGGGTCTTGTTCACTTTCAGCTAAATGTTGGGGAAGGGAAGGCCCTCCTTTTCACAGCTTTCAACAGTCACTTGCCTGGGTCAGCCGTCGTCCCAACAACCCTCTTTGCTTCAAGACCTTCAATTCCCGATGATGTGTTAACCAAGGCCTTCCAAGTAGGAAATGATGTAATCGACAACATAAAATCCAAGTTTAGTTCTTGAGCGTTCTCGCATATCCTCGGTAGATTTACAAGGTGATCCTTGTGCTTACCAAATTATCAGATTGAGGTTATTGTTCCCATGTTCTGTTAATCCTTATTACCTTCTTTGTTTCTTTCACTTGTCCTTTCAATTTTCGTTTTTCCTTCTGCTAGGTTTTGGAGTAATAACAAAAACATGTGAGTCATTTGCATATCAGTTTTCCTTCGCCACAATCACCCAATTCAAAACATGGATTTTGCACCTTAACAAGCATACTCCGACAACAAGGTAGAAGAGTTAAAAATTAGAAGCACAATCTTTTTGGTACAGTTATCTGAACTGAACTCGCTCTAGGAGATTCCGTTTAGATACACATGCGTCAAGGCAAATTCAGTCAGATGATACGATGCAATTAAAGATCAGATGTATTTTCTACAAATGAGATGAGTAAACACATTTATGCACGGGGAAGCCAGTAACAAATTTCCCCTAAAGAAACTAAATAAATCTAGCTCCTTGATTACGTTGCTCTTTCGAAACTTCCACCAACCTGCATATGTAGCCATTCGGATTGGGATCCTTGAACATATTCTCTTGTTGGTTGTGGGCCAGATATCATCCCAGTAGCTACAAATGGCTGTGCCCCAAGCTACAACAAGCAATCGAGTGGTTGAACAAATCACACGACAGAGAAAACTAACAGAAATATTTACTGGTACAGCTATACTCTCTTCATGAGAAAACAAACACTCCTTGTTTATAAAGGTAAGCCGCATTCAAACTATGTTTATATGTAAATGCTCTATGGTAATGAACATATGAATCAACTACATAAAAGCAGGAGAGCACAACCCCCACCCCTCCCTCCTTCCCCAAACAGACACCCATGGGGGGTGGGGGTGGGCTGGAATGATGCAAAACCAAACAGAAGTAATGGAGTCCCTTGACTGGATTGCGAACACATCATAGAATACATTTGTTTGCTTGTTCAAAAACATGAGCAATTGTTAGCGAGAAACCTCTCTTGAAGTTAATATTGCTCTCACTACGAGAAACCTTTGGCTGCTTTTTGCGTGCCCATGTGTAAACCTGTGTCAACCTACATGCAAAACTGGGGCAACAGCAGTTGGAATTCAGTATTTCTTTAGGGCAATTTTCCTAATTGCACCAAACACAACTTTATTACAGATCCTGGTTCTTAGACATCAGAAATACTGAATACTAGAAGATGTTAGCTTGTTCACATTCAGTGCAAGCTACCACATGTTGGGCACAGTGGAAGCATTGCCTATCAATCAGAACTCTTGGCAGCCTTTCAAAACCACTACACAGAGAGACTTTTAATTGAGATTTTAAAACAAAGCAGTTTTGTCTTTAATCTGTAGGCTCTTCCCTCCTTGAAACAACAATCTTAACCAAGAGAAGAAAGACAAATCAGCTAGCAAGTATTTCAAATTGCAATGGTGCAATCTGGATCAATAGCCAAGACAAGTGCTCACCACTTAACTTTCCACCCTGGCAGTATCAATATCACATTTATTTTCTTGGTGGTCATAGTTATTACACGGGAATCAACAATGGCAAAGCAATCGTAAGAAAGATGCCAGAAACTACCCCCATACTATGGTAAATAAATTATATGATGATGTAAGACTCGAGTGCTCAATCAAGTTATGTCAACTTACATCTTTTGGATGAAGGTGTTCAGTCGTGGGGCTAGTGTTCATCCTTGAATTTACTGCTTCTAGCTTCATTGAGAGGAACTATAAAATCAAATTAAAAAAAGAATAGATCCAGGTTCAACTTCAACAGAGCATAAAGAAAATAAATGGTCTTGAAATGGCAATAAGCATTATAAGATAGGGATACTACCTCAACCTGACATTGGAGTGACTGGATATAATTAATTATCTCATCAAGGACAAGTGCTTTGCCGATAACCTAGTTACAAGAATAAAACATGCATGGATTGCGTTAGGAAATTATTGTGATTTAGATGACACTGAATTAGGAACTTAGGTTGAAACCTTGGATACTCCAAATTTTCGGTTAGGAGATAGCTAAATTACAAGGGATCTAGTATGGAACACAGCAAAGACAAGGCAACAGGTTCATCCTAAGTCTACCTAGACCCTTTCTTTAATATTTGTGTTGGAAAAAAATTTCCAGGACTATAGTAAAACGACTAAGAGAAGACCAGCAAGACAATTGAGCACCTTATTACACCCAGGGACCAGATCTTGGAGCATGTTCATCCTCTCACTAATCTTTTCTCTCCGAGCCTGCCAAAAGCAAGTCTACAGTAAGCAACAGGTTTCAAAAATGATAACCATTCAAACGTCTGAAGGCTCAAACAGATAAACAAGTCCGCAACAGTCTAGCAAAATGATTTTAATTTCATATCAACCTGAATACATTTTACACGAAGAACATGAAAGTCCTGGTTCATTCTTTTTCAAATTGAGAAACGATTTAAAAATTGGCAAATTTAAGAGGGCGGAAGCAAATTACTCTCTCCGCTAAACTGTGGCTATCAGTCGCTTGGCCCCTTCTTGCTCTGACATGAATATAATCTTGCTTAGGTGGCTCTGATGGTTTACTGCTTTGTTCGGCTGTCTTGTTATTAGCAGCAGAACTTGCTTCAGTTTCAGCTCTTGAATCGTTGTTTTCACTCCTTGATCCCGATATTTTCCTCCGCTTACCATTTGAATCATTCTATCACAAATACAAAGAAAAGAAAGGTATAGACATGCATCATTTTCAATTCAAGGAAAAATTCATTTACATCTCCTAACCTAACATCTTAAGTCCAAAAAGGGCTGAAAATTTCAATCCATAAATAACAACCCTAAACTCCATTCAAAGGTTTATAGTTGCAAAGCAAGTAAATAGAAAAAAAATTCAATTCCCATTTAACAGAACCCAAACTCAAAACTCAACTTTTTTCAAGAGCTATTATATTCAGTTTATACAAATAAAGAGTGGCAATCTAAGAAAATGTATCCTTTAAACATTTTCATCAGGAAAAAAAAAAAAGTCAGAACATTTATCATTTCAGGCTTAAATTAACCATTCCAGCTAGAAAAAAGAAAAGAAAAAAATCCAGCCTTTCGAGAAACCAAACGAAAGGAATAAAAAGAAACTGAAGTAGAAACAAACCAAATCATTGGCACTAGTGGTGGTAGAAACCATTTTGGATGAGTCATCCTTCTCGGAACTGAAATCTCTGGTCTTCCTAATCCTAGTTCCGTTTCCACTACTCTGATCTGTCAAAGTGGATTCCTCAAGGGACCAATCTGGGTCGGCCAAATTATCCATCCGGAGGCCCAAACGAGTGGAAGAAGGAGGAGGAGGTGGAAAAGGCCAAATCTCAGTTAATGTGTAGGAAGATGGGTTGGCCGCAGAGAAGGAGGTCTCGTTTATCAATGGAGGATCCATAATGGATGGGATTGGATTGGATTCACTAGAGAGAAGACAGCGTGTACCTGTGAACTATAAGTTTACGCTTCCTCAATGTCAGACTGGGAGTGAGAGTGGTTTTTTTTTATTTTTTCCCCTGTGCTTCGGAGAGAGAGAGAGACTGAGCTAGAGTGATTGTTTTTTAACTATATATGCGCAGTATGCTCCCTCTGCATTTTATCCCTGTCTGCATATATCGAGTCTTTAACCTCCTCCTCCTCCTCCTCCTCCTCATCATCATCATCACATTATTATTATTATTATTATTATTATTATTATTATTATTACTGCTCTACTAATTATTTTATTAAAAAAAACTAAAAGGTTATGAGATTTTATGCTTCCTAATCCACGATATTTTTTTTTAAAAAAAATTTAAGTTATTTTAGTTTTTCATAATTTTATCCTTGAGTTAACTGGAACTGGAATTGGTGATTTATTTTGCTATTTTGATATTGAATTCTCACAATGCCGAAAAAAAAAAGTCTGGTTAATGTTGGGAAAACAGAATTTAATTTAATTTATTTAAAATAATTAAAACTTTAGGGATTATATTAGAAAGTAAAGTAAATGTTCAACTTTTTGTGTTTTTGCAAAATCAATGGCGAGCGTGTTTGGCAGTGCAGTTGCGGGTGCTTTTTAAATAACTTTTTATGTCAAAATGCATGCCAATAATGTTTTTTTATTTTTTAAAAATTATTTTTGACATCAGCACATCAAAACGATCCAAAACATACAAATCATATTCAATTTTAGTAAAAAAAAATTCAAAATTTTTGAGAACGCAGCCGCAGCCGCGTTCCCAAACATAATCTAAATGTTTAGCCCCTTTCTTTGCACTTAACTTTTTTTTTTTTAATTTGATCCTTTATATATTGTTGGTGTGGGATTAAACTTGATAGTATATTTTATTTAGCTTGATTTTGGGTTATCGGGGTGCCGCAAAACAATTCTAAAGCTCAATTGCTACTCGTGTAGCAAGATAGATAAATAGAATGTAATTTTATTGATTTGAAATAATTATATATTTAAAGACTAAGTTTGAAATTAAAATAAATATTCATCACCTTGTGTTTTTTTTTTTTTGCAAAGCTATGGATTGAAGTGGAGAATTGGATGTAGCGTGTTGTTTCAGCTCGTTTAATGTTCGATTTCAGAAAAATAAAAATATAGAGCTTGGTTAATGATCAAATTGAAAAAATAAAATTCAATTTTATTTATTTAAAATAATTATTTAAAACTAAAACAAATGTACAACCTTTTTTTTTTCAAAATCAGAGACTAATATTCAACCCCCTTTTAAATCTTTTTCCTTTTCACTTAATTCTTTAAAAAAAAAAAACAAAATGACCCTTTGAGATATTGTTGATGTGGAATTGGACTTAATGGTCTATTTTGTTTGGCTTAGTTTTAAGTTCTTGTGGTGGCAAAAAAAAATTATAGACCTCAAATTGATTTGACAAAATAAAATATAATCATATTGATTTAAAATAATTAAATTTTTAGGGATCAAATTTGAAATTAAAATAAATGTTTACTCATTTTTTTTTATCAAGCTAAGGACTGAAATAGAGAATTAGCTTATGCATGGCACACACGTGCTAACGTGTGAGGGATGCTAATGTGATACGGTGGTGCAAGTGATCTCTTTAGGGATCCAACAATGGTCATCCTTGGTATCTTCTCGATGAATGCTTTCTTATAAGGTCACGCGTGTCAACAATGAGGATCTAGTATACTCTCAACACCCCCATTCTTTTTTTCTAACATATGCTCTCTCCTTTTTCTCTCCTTACTTTCCACAATAGCCTTCTTTAAAATAGTAAAGTGGTCTATTTGTTTTTTAAGTTAAATTTGGTCTTTATTTTTTATTGTTATTTTTTTTAATTGATTTTTTTTTAATTTTATATTTCAATATTAGGTTGTGGAATATTGAAATTTCTAATTTTTTATTTGGTTTCTATGGTGTAATCTCGGTTTCACCTAGGTCACGAGTTTAAAAGGTTAACCCAAGTTGACTTGGGTTATTTTTATTTTTATTTTAGTTTTTTTTTTCAATTTCATATTTTAACATTTAGTTAATTGAAAATAAGACTTTTTAATGTTTTAAAGCACTAATAAATTACATATAAATTGAACAAAATCTTTCAATTGTAATCATTTTTTTCCCAATTGCTTTTTATATAGAGTTATCGTAGTCTCATGACTTAAATAGCGGATTGGTAGGTTAATCTAGAATGAGTCAAAATATTTTTTTATTTTTTTTAAATAATTTTTTTTAAATTTCATCATTAAATATTAGGTTGGTTGGTAATTGAGTTCCATAATTTTTTCTATTTACTCTTTATGAGGATTACTATGTTCTAATGATCTGAGTCGAGAGTTTAATAGATTTACCTGAGTTGACTCGAGTTAATTTTTGTGTTTTTTAAGGAATTGAATATTTCTTTTCATTTTTTTCTTTCAATATTGGATTATTTGGGAATTGAGTTTAATTATTTATTTTAATTTGTTTTCTATATGGAAATCATAGTTTCATAACTTGAATTGTGATTTTTATAAGTTAACTAGGGTTGACCCGGATCTATCTAATATGTCATTATCTTAATATTAAAAAAATATCATCCAATATGTTAACATTTAAATATTTTAAAAAGATATCGTGAAATATACATCAAATTTTGAGTTTATAATTTTATTTTTTTCTACTAGTAAACATGTTAATAATGTCTTGATATTTTTTTTATAATTAAATAAATATTAATCTAACTCTCGGCCTATCACGAGCCAAGAATATAGTATAAAACAAATCAGTCTTTTACTATTATTGTGATTGCAATTATTAATATAAAATTAATCAATCTTTTATTGTTGCAGAACACTGGAGTGAAGCAATGTTCATCAAAGTTCATTTACTTTTACTCGTGTCATTGTTTATGGCTAACTTTTTTTTTTTTAGCATTTCTCTCTTTTTTTTTAATTTAGTCATTGATTTTTTTTTTAATTTCCTCCTTCAAAGTTATGTTATCATGATTTTTATGTGTTGGAATTTATTTCACATTGCATGTCACATGTATGTTATGTGTCATAGGATATTCTAATGTTAAATTAAAAATTGATATTCACAAGAAATTAATTGGACTTCAAAATAACAATAATAATTTTTAACTTTTTAGCTTATTAATTTTTAATATTTTAGCATATAAAAATTTATTTTATTAGGTGCGTTTCTATTTTCTTATTAATATAATTTTTGTTTTCAATAAAAACATCTTTTTATTAGTAGCATGTTTTTTGAATAAAAAATTAAAAGCTATTAAAATAAATATTCATAAAAACTTTAATCCAGAATATATATATATATATATATATATATATATATATATATATTCAATTAAAACTCACTTCTTAATTGCTTTCTTTTTTGTTTTCATCAACATGTTTTTTTATATATAAGAATAATAGCTTTTAAAAATAAACTTACATGTCTAAAAAACAAGTTTTAATTAAAAAAAATCAAGAGCTGATAATTTATAAGTGATAAAAACAAAAAACAAAAAAAATCAATGTAAAAAAATCATGTAAATATTTATAGTAAAAATAGATATTTTATTCTTATTTAATATTCATGTACATATTTTTTTTTACATAAACTTTGCATGCAGGTTCATATGAAATAATTCACAAATCAATTGTTCATGTCATCATAAAAAATGATAAACTTATTTGAAAAAAATATGGTAAAATAGGATAATATTTTATATATAATTTATTTTTATATTTTTTTAGTTATTCTTATTCATAATTAAAACAAGAAATTAAAAAAAATCATAACATTAAAGATCTTAGACTGCCTGGCTCCTTTTTTTTTTTTTAATGGGGATCAACTGATCAATTTTTTTTAATGAAACCAACGACACGTTATCCATCCTAGAAAAAGGAGCATCGTTATTTGTTTGGGTACGTTTGTTTCTTGAAAAATGATTTCTGGAAAACTATTTTTCAAACTTTTTTCTGTTTGTTTGCCATTAGAAAAGTTGGTCAATAGAAAACATTTTTCGGTCAATGGAAAACACTTTCCGGTTAAAGAAAAATTTGGTTTGATATCCAGGAAAGTGTTTTTCATTTATTTTGGGTGGAAAATACTTTCCGGAAGTTGTGAAAAATTTAGGCCATGTTTGTTTCCCGGAAAGTAGTTTCCGGGAAACTACTTTCCAAACTTTCCTGTGTTTGTTTGCCATTAGGAAAGTTGGTCAACGGAAAACACTTTCCATCAACGGAAACACTTTCTGGTCAACGAAAAACACTTTCCAGTCAAAGAAAATTTTGGTTTGGTTTCCAGAAAAGTGTTTTTCCTTTTAGAAATGTCATATTATTTGCTAATTATATCAAATTTGATCCTCAAACTTTTGATTGTTATATATATTTTGTTTTGAATATTTATTTTTCAATTTCATCCCTTAGAATTTAATATTTATATTAACTTTGATCGTCATTTTTATAATTGTTATTTGCTTTTCTCTTATCATTTTTTAATTGAAAATTTTTATCTATCAAATTTGGTCCTCATTCTTTTGATTGTTACTTATTTTATTTAAAATAATTTATGAAATATTAATTATTATTATTTTAATTTCTTCATCTTTTAATTTTTTTATTTTTTTAGATTTGATCTCTATTATTTTTATTATTATTTATTTTATTTGAGATAATTTATGAAATTATATTTTTTTTCAATTTTATTCTCATTCAACTTTTTAATTTGTAAGATTTGTTCCTCATTATTTTAATAAACTTGAAAAAAATAAAACATTAATAAGTTATTTTCCAGCTCATTTTTCATGACATAACCAAACACTGGAAAATGTTTTCCAACTTATTTTCCATTACACTAACAAACATTGAAAAATAATTCACTTTTCCGGAATTCACTTAAAAAAATTGTTTTTTAGCAAACAAACGGCCTTAGTGTTTTTGTTATAGTAGTCCTTAAATTCTATTTAATGTAAACCCCTTGGGCACTCGTTAACTTTTCTCTTATAAAAAATAAAATTTTCAAATTAAAGATAGTCTATATATGTATATTATGTCCAATTAAAGATAATATATATATATATATATATATATATATATATATATATATATATATATATATAAAAATTGACGAAACTTGAATTTACTGCTCTTGATATATCTGGAAATAATTTTTTTTGTCATAGATCCTTGACGTTGAGATTCATTTGGAAGCTATGAATCTTAGAGAGACCATCAAAGAAGAAAATAATGCATCATTGCAGGATCGCGCAAA
>Ga0325410_1009165_pt1 | contig 10616 bp, 2 predicted proteins | sample PopdelMetagenome_16_FD_206182 | JGI IMG/M metagenome (GOLD analysis project Ga0325410, IMG submission 206182) | Populus deltoides microbial communities from Bellville, Georgia, United States - Xylem-PdIQD-R3 | ecosystem: Host-associated > Plants > Phyllosphere > Stem > Wood/Secondary xylem...
CTAGAAGTTATGATTGAGCTAATTTTATTATTTTTCAAAGGGTTTTTTAATTTATTATTTTATTTCACATTCGATTTTAATTTTCCTTATACTTTTGAATTCTTAGTTGCTTTTTAAAATGAATAAGATTTTTCTTACCTGTTTATTTAAAGGTCTTGTAATCCTCTAAAAAATTATATTTCATTAGCATTTTTAGATAATCAAACTATAAAATTAATATTCATATCGGCAATCATTTTTGTTCATCAAACATTCTGTGTTTTTTTTTTTTTTTTTGGTGTTGTTATCCTTTTAGCTTTCATATGCATCATGTTTGCTAATGTGTATGCATAACCTAAAGATTTACCATCTCACAGAAAACATGATCACAGAATAGTGATTAACTGTTATGTATTGGGTAAGATGTTCAAATTGGATATTGAACACTTGATCATCAAACTAGTATTTCCTCTTTAATTTAATAGCTTTCTTGTATTCTTTAAAGGGTAAATGATTTATGTAATATATAATTTTATTTTTTAATAAAGCCCTTTTAATTTTCTTTTTAATATATTACAGGAATTATGCTACTTTTAACGGGCTTTATAGTTTATTTTTATTAATATTTAGAAATAGACATGCAACAAAGGTTAAACCTTCATTTGTTTACTGTCCAAATATAGCGCTTGGGCTTTAGGCCGAAATTTTCAACGAAGCATTAGTTGTTCAAGCCCACTAATGGGATTGTTCAGGTCCATTTTTTTTTTCAAAAACGAAAAGCTACCTTTTACAATAATAATTATGAGTTTTTTTTATTAGTTGAAGGTATTATAATTATAATTTATTTAAGTTAGAAAATATTAAATATTTTTATTTATTTTTATCATAATCATTTATCTTACTATTTAGTAACTTAGCTAATTATCTCATTATTATGCTAGTTACTAATATTATTATAGAATTAGAACTTAAAAAGTATATTGTTACTTTTAAAAACAATTACGAAATACTAAGTATAATTTTAAATTAAAAAAAAGTTATTTCTTGCCTTCGAGAAGAAAAGGAAAACTACTTAAGTTGTAAAGAAGCTATTTTTTATTGATTACAAACTAACAAATATTTACACTTGTTGCATTTGAAACATTATTTCATTAAAAGATTAGTTTTTTTTTTTTTTAGAAACACTTAACATTTCTAAAGATTTTAAAGGAATAAAAATAATTTTGAGATAAAATGTTTTTAAGAATTCTAAGACATTATAGCTTTCAAAGTGTGTAAAAAGTTTTAAAATTTATTTTTTACAAAAACAAATTGAATTTTTGAAATTGTTTTTCAAAACACTCAAGAAATAAACTACAAAAACTTATAAAAATTTATATTTTTATGATTAAAATCTTTAATAGATAGAAAAATTCTTAAACATTTCAAAAATTTATAATTTTATTAATTTCTTGAAAAATTCAAAATTTTTAATGGTTGAGCAATTTGAAAATTTTACTTATTTCATAGAAACTAGGATTCTTTTTTTATTTCCTAAAATTTTTCAAAAGTTTAAGTTATTTTGGAAAAAAAAATGATAATTTTTTTAAAAGATTTTAATGAGAGAAGGAATTTTTATAACTTAGAACTTTTGATTTTTTTTTCAAAATATATATTATTTCTGAAACATTTATTTTTGTTCTTTCTTGAAAGAAACTAAAATATTATTTGTAACATCCCTAATTTTTCAGGACATAATATAATTTTTGACACAGAAAATATGAGAATTTTTTATATGAAATCCACACCAAAATTTCTATCAAAAATTCAATTGTGTTTTCTCGAACATCCCAAGTTATCAACAATAACATATATTACTTCTATATTGATTTCCAACTAAGATTATTCAACTATCACAACATCATTACATCAATTATAATTTCTCAATAATATAACAAAACAATCACATAATGTTATAATTATAGAAATTAATGAATTAAAAGAGTTAAGCATATATCAATTCAAAATAGATAAGTGACATGTGAATAATCATCCATATTTTACACATAAAAAAATCAAGTATTAGAGTTTACATATTTTATTTAAAATTCAATTCAAACCAAAAAAGCAAAATACCTTTAATCTATAAGGACATAGATAAATGAGACAGGTCTACTCCAGTCAGGAATATAAAAGCCCTGAAAAATATAAGAAATAATATATAAACTATTTACATTTTACAAATCTAAATTCATTACATCAAACCAACACACGACTACATTTAATACATATTTTTTGCCTATCTTTCTTAACATCATTAACCTTTTAAAGCCACATCATTATTATTCTTCTATCTCTTAAACCATAATTGCTAATATCAGATTTCCTGGTATCATTGGCCACCCATAACCCAGGTCGACCAATCATTGTTGATATCGATTCTAATATCAATATCATTAGTCGTCACCATATAGATGACTAATCAGAAGTATATCACTACATTTTTTTTTATGTATCACCAGCTTCCACTACTTTAAACAATTAATCAAATAATCAAATTCAAATGAATGTTAGATGCCAACATTACATTGACATTATTAGGCCCCATTACCCAATACGGTTAATCAAGTAATAGTTTATGCCGACACCAATGCAAACTCATTGATATTATTAGTCTTCAATACCTGGAGCGGTTAATCAAGTTATCTTCAACATTTCTCTTTTTAAGGTACTGTCGATATCAATGTAACCATTAGCTTTCCAACTTTAGAATAACCAATCAAATTCAAGTGAATGTTGATGTTGATGTCAACATAATTACATCGATATAATTAGCCCTCAGTACCCTAGAGCAGCTAATCAAGTCATTTTTAACACTTTTTTTCCCCTTCTAATTATATTTTCACAAAATTACACATTTAATGAGTTACCAATTTAAAACAATACAAGTTACTCTTAAATAAAGTCAATAAGGTGTGAACACCCACCTCCTGATTGTGATGTGCCTATTCTTGTTCCATGCTAGGGTATAATAACAATGATATCCCCTGTCAATACAAGACCAATAAATTACTAATATTCATAATAACTTGGAAACCTTGCCGAGTTTCCACATTATCAATACTTAATTTAAAACAACACACTCATTCTTGTGTAAATTATCTATGATTTTTCATTTAGTAGAAAATCCTATATTTATTTACTCACACTTGATTTCACTTTTCTAACACAAATTTTCCATTATCTTAATAAGTCCTCCATTTCTATTTCTTTTACCAATTTTTTTTAATATCCTTTAAACATAGAAAACAAAAATTCCATCCCCAAACTACACCTAAATTTCCTCTATCTCCCCCTCCCTATAATAAGCTTGGTCGAATCAACCAATATTGTTGTCTATGGCATAATTAAATTTATCATAGACAAGCTCATCTACTTCAATTTAACATAATCTTATACAAAATTAAAACTAATTTTAACATTCTTTAACAATGACTATTTGGCTGAATCCTTCCTCTAATAAAGGTCATACGTTTTCTAAATTTCCAAGCAAATTAATCCTTTATTTACACTTAAACGTTTTTATTAATACAAATTAACAAATATGTTAGTCATTTAAATTAAAAACCATTTTTTATAAATTCAATATTTTTTAAATGTTTTTTTCTTAATTAAAAGTGGATTGATATTTTACATTAAAATGCTAACTCCATAAAGTTACATTTAATCATGCTAACTCCATTATAGTTTTGTGTGCAACGAATTTATCTTAAGGCCTAGTTGGTAGAAAGGTAGTCAATTATGTTTTGTTCTGTCTGGAATAGCTGTTATATCTCGTACCATTTTATAAAATTAAACAACCTGAAATAAATTTCATCACAAGTTGAATCTCAGTTCATTCTAGATTTCTCAGTCAAATTCTTGGCAAGGTGTTCCAATTTCATTATGCCTATTTTGTTACGTGAATAGCTTTTTTAAAAATCTATGTTTTTTTTTTCTAATTTCATCTTTCAACACTTGGTTTATTGGATATTGAACTTTATAATTTGTTGTGGTTTACTTTCTTTATACTTATCTTAGTCTCATAACTCATGTCACAATTTGGTTAGTTATCCGGTTGCCTTAAATTGTTTTTATCTATTTTTTTAATTGATATTTTTTAAAAAAACTTCATTAGTCAACATCTTCAATATTTGGTTGATTATGAATTTGGACTTGTCATTTGTTTTGGTTTTTTTTTCTTTAGAGTTATCTCAGTTCCATGACCCGGGTCAAAGGTTTTGCGAGTTAACCCATGTCAAAGGTTTTACAAGTTAACCCGGGTACACTTAAGTCATTTTATTATGTCCTTTTTTTAGATTGCATTTTTCTCAATCTCATCATTAAAAAATGGGTTTACTAAGAATTGAGTTTCATAATTTGTTTTAATTTGTTTTATATGAGGTTATCATAGTCTCATGATCTGATTCGTAAATTTAAAAAGTTAACTAGGGTTGACCCTGGTCGATCTAATATTGTTGTCTTAATATTTTCTTAAAAGGATGTCATCTTAATATTTTTTAGTCAAATTATATTTTTTTTTTCTAATTGTTCGAGTTATCTTTAGACTCGTTAAGTCAATCAAGTTACATCAAGTTAACTCGCACATGATTTTTTTTTCTATTATAAAAATGCTACACCTGAAAGTTTCGTTTTACATTAAAAAATTGATTTGACTCGTAACATATCAGATGCCATCGATCTTTTAATCACTAAATAGAGATGTTTAAATTTTAAAATGTTGTTTAGATACTTGATATTATGTTTAAAATTTGAATAACATAATTTCAATTGAATTTTAATTGAAATTATATATGTTGAATTAATATTTTGAATTATATATATATATATATATATATATATATATATATATATATATATATATATATTTGAACAATACAATCTTGAAACGACAAGTCAAAATACTTTAAAACCAAAACGTATCATTCTAATTAAAAAAACAAAATCTTAACCAGAATAGAATTGACAACCTTAATTGGTAGCACCAAGAGGACTTATTCATCAAAATAACAAATAACAATTTTACACCCCCTTCACACGCGCACATATATTATTAAGTAAAAAACTAAAAGAGTTAGCAATTGACTATTTTAATTGTTGTAGCTCTATAGTTGTTGTCATTTTGGATTTACATAGTGTTAATTTTCTTTTGTTTTTTTTCCTTAAACTTTTTTTTTATTTGATTCTTCCGCATTTATTCTATTAATGGTTGAGATTGATAATTTGTATGTAAGAATTCAATGTTGGTTTCTTGGGGAAAGAAAAACATTTTGCCATTCTTCTCGAGCTTAATTTTGGAAGAGATTATTTGGGTTTTTCTGTTTTTTATGAGATCAAAAACCAAAGAACTGTAATTGATCATTAGAAAAACTTCAATCCCTCAAAATAAAAAGAAAAGTTGCAGGTTTTAAAGGGATGGTTTTATAAGCATCCAAACTATTTTCTTTTAATTTAGTCCTTAGTTACAAAAAAAAACTCTTCAATTTAGGCGTGAATCTCATCCGACCCAAGCTCAATGAAGGCCTAGTTGAGGACATAATAAGGGAATGGAAGTAAGAAAAGGTTATTGACCAATCAGGTTAGCGCATTTTGATCATGTCCATAACTTAGGGTCATGATTTTTGCTTTAATCTCGGGTAGATTAAAGGGTGATTCGTTATATCTTCACATCAAAATTAAAACAGTTAAATATCTCATATTGATTATTTATTTAAATTCATCTCATGTTTCTATTTGTCATCCGAGTTTTCTTTAGCCTGTGAAATTAACTTGGTCACGTCGTGGTGGCTTCCATATAGTTAATTTGATGCTCAACCTATACAAACAATCAGGTAAAGAGATTTAAATGTTGATATGCCAGGTCGATCTTAACGATATTATCAATGAGTTTTCCATGACCTAACTATTTTTTTCGTGTTGAAGAAAACAATGTCGATTAAGATTTTTTTTCTAGATTTGTTTTAACTCATATTGGACTTCAACTAGGTTAGCTTTGTCCACCATGGGACTACACCTAATGTTTACAAAAATAAGTTCATAAAAATATTCCCCACACCTCAAAATCTATACTTACAATGGAACATAAGCAACAAAACTAGTTTGCATCTATAATAAGAGAATAAAAATATGGTTTTTTTATGGAAAGGATAATTTTGCCATTTGAGAATATAAAATCTAATAGTAGTAGTGTGCCAAAAGAGAAATCCATAAGATTTTGGGCCATTGTGTCTTCATAAAAGCCCTATCTATCTTTTATTTTGTTTGTTTTATTTTTTATCGAATATTTTTTTTATTTGTTATTAACAAAAATAAGTTTTAAGAACTTCAAATTGAATTTATTATTTTTATCAAAATAACTAGAAAATTGATATAATTTTTTTCTTTTTTCTACATTATATAGAATTGGTAAAATCTTTTGATTTTACATATAGTCGTACAATTCATTTTTTTCCCTCAATAATTTTTATATAGAATCTTTTTTAATAAGATTGTTTCAATGAAAGTAATTCTTTTCCTTTAAATAACATTGTTTTTTTTAAAGCTTTTTCTGGTAAAAGAAAAATCAAGGTTGCTTTGTCAAAAAATTTACTTCCTTATCTTATAAAATACATCCCCCCCTCCTTTTTTTTTATGATGAAATGACTTCCTTTTTAATACAAGAGATAAAAATCTAACTATTTAATAGAGATCAACATCATAAAAAACTACCTTACTCCATTGATTATCCACTTACTATTATGTAGAGCACTAAAACTAAATTAAACTAATCTATATACTAAAAACTCCAAAACACAAATTGAATACACATAACATTATGATATTGTTGATACAATTTTGTTTTTTTTTTAAATCAAGCCCAAACGGTTAGGATGGTAGTCTTTTTCACATCATATATTTCTCTCTCTTTAACCAATATACACTTTGCTTGGTCAATATAAGTTTTGTAGAAAAATCTAATGACCTAAAAAAGAGTAAAAAGATCTAATGGATAAGATTGGTGTTTAGATCCAATGGCCAGAAAAAACAAGCAAGATATAATGGTAAAAAAAAAAAAAGAAATAAGCTGCATAAAAATCAAAGTAGGAGAAAAAAGATTTTGATGAGATGAATTCATGAACACATTAGAGGCCAAAGTAGGCCACATATTATGTCCAAAAGCAACAAGTGGCTCACTTATTAGCTAGCCCAAACGACTGGCATTCCAGGTGTTTGGGCCAAACAACTAGTTTTTTAGTTGTTTGAGCCATGCCTAGTAGGCTAGAAACCTGGTATTTCGAGCCTTGACTTGATCCCGACTCACCTTATTTTGTTCAATCTTTTCTTGACACATATCTCTATGCTTTACTTCAAGTTTCAAGATGATGTCGATGGAAACAACACGAGAAAGACAACAAGTATAAGAACACAAAATTCTACAAGAAAATATCGCACAAAAACTCTAATTTGCAATTTTATTACTGTATATTTTCTCAAATAACTTATCTCTCTAAGAGGTTTACAAGTCCTTAAATAAACCCAAAAACCAACTTAAACAAATCAAGAAATCTGAAAATAAAGGAAAAATAATAAAAGTCCTAAACAAATTAGAAAAAATAAAATTATTAAGTATAATATTTAATTTCCTAAACTAAATAGAAAAAAATAAAATAATCAAGGAAAAATGATTTTCATTAAAAATCTCCAACATCACCAAGAGTCATATGTACAAACTTTTCATGCATATAATCTTTTTATACGCACACAATACTTTTTTTTATGTAGTGTAAGAACCATTTATCTAGTCAATGGTTATTTCTTTGTACTATAACCACCCAACATCTCTATCAATAATGCATGCTTGACAAAAGAAATTCTCAATTTCTTAGGAAAATATTGCCACCAACACCTCCACCAATAGCAAGCACGACCCTACATTTAATGACTCAATTTTCTAGAAAAAAATATTTTTTCTCCATGAAACAAGTACAAGTACTGGGTGTATAACACAAGTAAAAATGAACAAGTTCTAGACTCCATACATAGACTCCAAGAGATAAAAATAGCCAATAACTTCATTTTATTTTATCATCACTCCCTGGAACTCCATTTTATTTTATTTTCTTTTCATTATTTCCTCCTCTTACATTTATTAACTTAAGTTTCGAAATGTCTTCTATACCCATAAAAGACTTGGTTTTTCAGAAATAATCTAGGCTAGATATAAAAACATGCATTCAAGACTAGTCACCCACCCAATATAAGGTTTTTTCACGAAGTCATCATAATAAACCTACCCATCATAAAATAAAAGGTTTTACAAACCCTAACCAATCTAAATAGGAAATATGGATTCTAATAGTTTGGTGAACTAGATCATGGTCATGTAGTAAACTCCGATGATTAAATGCCAATGGGTGTGTTTCTTTAGTACATTTTCTTCCATCATTAATCATACTAATAGCTTTTGATTATAAAATAATAATATCAAAACATAAAAATAGCTTTTTTATAAATAAAAATAGTTTTGAGCTAGGGAGAGTGTTTATTTATTTATTTTTTGTATATAAATGGAGTTTGGACAGAATACTATTTTTATAGTATTTTTTATTAAAATTTGAATGATCGGAGAAGAAAATTATTAGATTGTCTTGGTATTGCTGATCCTCTTTACGATACAAAAATATGGGTTTACATAATAATTATCTACAATTTCCACTTCTTATGTGAGTGAGGAAGCAATATATATATATATATATATATATATATATATATATAAAAGGGATATCTCTCTGTAAAATCTTCAAATTTTTAAATAATGTTTGTAATTCAAGAATATTGAAAAAAGTCATTGTAATTTAACTTTTAGTTGAAGTAAAATGCGAGTCGAATATCTCATTATATCATCAACTACGAATTTTTCAAATAAAAGATCAAGTGAAGGATTATTCTTTTTGAACAAAACGAGAATCTACCTTTTGAAATAAACAGAGGTAGAAAAGTAACTCAAACCTAGCTAGAGAGATTATTTTGCTAATTAATTAAGGCATTTACATTCTATGTTTTCGCTAATTCTCTAAAATTAAAAGAGAGAGTATTCAGTGAGGATTGAGGAGAGTGGAGAGTGGAGAGTGGAGAGTGGAGAGATGGTGGGGAGGGAGGGGATGATGATGCTAACATGAATGAAAAAAATAATGACTTAAATAGTGAAGAAGAATATTGGTGAAATTGAAAAATACACATGAAATCCTTTGATGAATTAGCAAAAACAGACGAAGCCAATAATTATATGTTTGGCATTCATATTAGAAATACATTTAGTTTGAATAGATATAGATAAATATATAAAAATAAATATGTTTCTAAGATAATTTTAAAGTGAATTTATGTATTTTTATAACAGAAGGTACAAGGATGACATGTCACGAGAGATAATATTTATTATTTTTTATTTCTCAAATATCCCTGCAAAAAACTCTCAATGCTAAAATTGTCCAAGACATATAAGGATAAAATTAATTACTATTATAGTTTTAAAACTCAACTTGAGAGTTGACCTAGGGCAAAGCTTGGGTCACTAGTCAAGGCCCGGATCATGAGTCAAGTTGACTCGAGTCAATATAAGAATAAAAATGGTTATTATCATAGCTTTAAAACCTGATTTGAGAGTCGACCCGAGGCAAGGCCCGCGTCACGAGCGCGGTTGATCGTTAACTCTGGTAAATGTAAAGATAAAAATGATTATTATCATAGTTTTAAAACCCGACTTGAAGGTCGACTAAGGCAAGGCTTAGGTCATGGATGAGGAAAGTCAACACGAGTTGACCTAAGTTAATATATAAATAAAAATAATTATTATAATAGTTTTAAAACTCGACTCGGAGTGATCTGAGGCAAAGTTCGAATTACGGGTGGGGAGAGTTAACCTGGCTGACCTAATTGTTTTTTAAATAATCAAAACGACCTTATTTTAACCAACAAAAATATTTTAACATGAAATATTAACATAATTAAAAAAAATTATAGTTGAATTATAAATTGATCGAAAAAACAATGATTGACTTGTTTTTGTGAAACCCAAAACATGTATTCTTTATAGAAAAAAAAATACAAGAATATCTTGTAATTTATAAAGAGACAAGTTGAAAAGTCATAAATGAGATTAAACAAAATAGTTTGGGTTTAACTCACATGCGTGTTTGGCTCAACTTGGCCCGGGCATGGGTCTTAGGCGAGCCTCAATTCTTGGGCATTAGATTCGAAGCCTCGAGCTTGGGTCCAAGAGCTAGGACTTGCAGCCTAAGCTTGAGTTTGAGTTTATTTTTTGTTAACATTTATAGGATTTGAATTTATAATAAAATAATTAATTATCTGTACCAACTTTTATATATATTAATTATTTTATAATGAATTTTATAATAAATTCTATATATATATATATATATCTCCGGTCCATGAATAAAAAAATATCTAAAAAATCTTCTTCTTTAACTTTTAACTTGAATATTTTTTTATACATAAAATGTTAGAATTTAAATCTAAAAAAACTGCTAGGTTAATTTATTTGTGATGAATAATTAAAGCATAATGACAAGAATTAATTTCGATAACTTTCAATAAGT
>Ga0325410_1009166_pt1 | contig 10615 bp, 8 predicted proteins | sample PopdelMetagenome_16_FD_206182 | JGI IMG/M metagenome (GOLD analysis project Ga0325410, IMG submission 206182) | Populus deltoides microbial communities from Bellville, Georgia, United States - Xylem-PdIQD-R3 | ecosystem: Host-associated > Plants > Phyllosphere > Stem > Wood/Secondary xylem...
ATTTGACTTTTTTTAGGTGTTTCCATCCCTATATTTTTTGAAAATTATAGTTTTTATCCCTAAAATTTTAAATGTTTACATTTCAATCCTAAACTTTATTTTTTTTACGTTTCAGTCCCTGTTAGTTGACATAAAAGTCAGAAAATTATTGAAAAACAGGAGAGAAAAGCTTTGGATTTTCCACATTTTAAACATAAAAAATTACTGATCTTGGTGTTAGTGAATTTATTTTGAAGAGAAGGAGTTTGATGTAGGTAGTATGATATTTACCCATGCTAAAAAAGTACATCATAATCTGAATTTTTTTATTTGATTTGCTTGTTTTATTTTCAAACTGATGATTTGAAGGTGTTTTGAAGTTAGAAATAAGATTATTAATGTTTATACTTTATATGATGACTTTTTAAGATTAAAATAAATTGAAAATTAGTTTTTTAAGGTTTCAAAACTCGAACTTTGACATCTTAATTATTTAAGATAATCTAAATTTTTTTTTCTAATAAATGACGCATTGTCCATTCAATTTTTTTAAAAAACTTTAATAGATGATAACAAAACCTAACCATGTGGGTTTGTCCTTCTAGTCTTAAATGACCAATTGATTTTTATTTTAGAATGCAATTATTTTAAATAAAATCATTAAATATTTTATTTAATTTTTTTTTATCTATTTATATTATAACTTTTCAAATAAGATTAGAAGTCTTGATGATAATGTTACTAATTATTTTATGAATAATTATATATGAACTGATTTTTTTTTAATTTGATTATAAATACTTAATAAGATTAAAAGTTATATTTTATTATTTTTTAATTATTTAATTTTATAAAATTAATTATTTTTTTTTGTAAATTTGCTTAAAAATCACAAAGTCGTAATTTGTTTTATTTTTTTTATTAAAAATAGTTTTTGAAATCATGATATTAAATCATCTTTAGTTTTTAATTAAAAACCTATACTACTAATTAAAATATATGTTCTATTAAAGTTAAAAAAGTAAGAAAATGAAAATTTGGGGTAAAAAGGTACATTTTTCTTGGGTGTTTTTTTTATAAATATTTATTTTAATTATAATAAAATTAAATAAAAATAAATTTCAAAAAAATATTCCAGGGCATAAATACACAGACCAGTAATATCTATTCATGTAATAACTTATCCTCATTTTTTAACGTCATCCCTTTAAAATAAATGCAACACAACAGTCACCAAAAAAAAACAAAATCTAAAAATTTGAAATCCAAATCCGCGCTCAATGCAATCAAATCTTCACCGTCAATAATCAAATCCCATCTCTCTCCCTCCGGCTTCCTCACAGAACAGAATATTCGCAGTCGTCTCTTAATTTTTATAACTCATCAGTGAATTTATTGATTATTAATTAATGGCGTCGATTCATTAAGGAGGAGGAGGAGAAGAAGAAGAAGAAGAAGAAGTAGAAGAAGAAGGAGAAGGAGAAGGAGAAAATGACGACTACGATAGAGAAGCTGTTTCTTCAGATCTTTGAAAGGAAGTTATCGATTTTCGAACAAGTCAAGCACCAAGCCGATCTCTTCGATCACCGCCTCGCCTCTAAATGTGTTCTTGATGGAACTACCCCTCCTCCCTGGCTCCTCTCCCCGTCTCTCTCCTCCCTTCCAAATGGTAATTTCACTCTCACGGAATCGGCTTACGGGATACTAGGGTTTAAATTTCTGTTTTAATTCCAATTCTTATGAATGTTTTCCATATTAGGGTTTTCGGGTTTTTCAATTATAGTGGAGATAGTTTTGTGGCTGTTAATTAAAGTCAAATTAATTTATGGACAACTTTTGGTTTACACATGATAGTTGGATTAGAGTCTTCAAAGAGTAATTTTTTTTTTTGTATGGACTAATGGAATGGAATGGTGCCTAGGTTGTAGATATATATTTTTTAAAATTTCTTTTCCTTGTAAATTTCATAAATGAGTTGCTTGTGGTTTGTGTCGTTTCTCAATTATCTGCAAACTGCTGTGTTATTACAGAAAATAAAGAGGATCTCATATCAGGACTCCTACTGCCGCGTCCTCACCCTGCAAACCCTTATTCCACTAGTGCCTACTCAGCACAGCCTGTTATTACTACCAATATCAGTGACCTGCCAAGTGGTTTACACACAGAACTTGGCCTTGTCAACAAAAGATTCGATTCGGGTTATAGACTGTCTGTTTTGTCACAGTTACCTGTTATTGATGGCGTTCAATGTACCTTAAATGGAGTTCCTGAGCTGGAATTTAATGATGCGTCTCCACAAGATTGTAGAGATGCAAGAATGCCAGACATTGTACCTGATCACAGCCAATCACTGGCGAGGATTCATAGATCCAAATCAAGGCAAAAGGCTCTGGAGCTTCGCAATAGTGTGAAAACGGGTAAAACCTGTCCACGTGCTGAAAATAATGTTGGTTCTTGTACTAGTCGATTTAGAGGGTCTGGGGTTACTTCTCTACAGTTTGACCATGTTGAACAGTCAGAGTCGCTCAAACTTGTCAAGGCAAGTAATAAAAGTTGCATCGGAGAAGAGGTGAAAGCAGGTGAATGCATGGTAAAGGAAAACTCTAGTGATGTTTACCATGGCAGAAGTACAAGATCTAGAAGTTCTAGACTCAAAGCCAGCTATGCAAGTTCTAGACTTAAAGCCAGCTATGTGAATGAGTCCGGGAATGTGTGCACCTCTACTTGCCTTGCCAAAGAAGATGATCCTAGAGAGTCTATTTCAAAACGACAGCCTAACCAAGTTGATATGACAGAACTTGTTTCTGTTGTTGGTCATGCAAGTTCTGAAGCACAAATGGAAAATGAAGACAATCACAGGGGCAATGAAATGGCTAGCATCATGTACTCTGTTGGAGTTCCAAGATGTACGAGTTCAAGCCCTCAACCCAACTCTACAAGGAAGCCTCTGGACATGAATAATTCTTCCTATGTCGACAACAAAGACAGTAGGATTAGAGAGTCTATTGATGATCCATCACTGCAGCCCAATTGTGTCAATGAGATATCAGAAATGGCCAAACCTTCATCTGTTATCTCCAATGACAGTTATGGAAGGGTGAAAGCAAAAGTAAGTGATAACTGGAGCAAAGAAAAGGGAAGAGGCCTTTATTTTGGGAGAACAACAAGATCTAGAAGTTCCAGCCAACGAGCTGACTTTGTGAATGAATCTTTGAAGCTGGACGGCTCTTGCGGTAATGCTGAGGAAGAACCAAGGCAGCTTTCCAACCCTGTTGATGACTTTAGGGAATTGGTTAAACCTTTCAACATCATTGATGAAAGTTGTGGAGTGAATGAAAAAATGTTGAACTACCAGAACAGTGAAGAGAGAACTGATTCTTATTATGGGAAAATAACAAGATCCAGAAATTCCAATCAGCAACTTGGAGTTGATGGGCTTCCAATACTGGATACTTCATCTAATATAGCAAAGGATAATGATGGTTCACTCTCACAGTCCTTCGGCAGATCATCACATCCTCATCAACCATTGAATCAGGTTAGAGAAGAAGGTGTTGACCTCCAGGAAGTGTTGGGTACTCAAGCAAATGCCCTGCCCTGTATTGAAAGAAAGGACATGGTTGACCTGGGTATATGTGACGCAGTTGTTGCAGAAACTGATATAGATTCTGATGGGATAGTTGAAGCTTGTTCTGTTACTTCCAGGTCTAACTCAGATGGTCCCAGTCGTGGAATGGAAGTTCCAGTCTCAAGGCCAGCCACTGACTGTGTTATGCTAGTGAAGCCCAAGCAACTTGATTTTGATGATGTGGAAGACTGCGGTTGGAATGAAATTGGTGATCCTGCATCAGAGAACAAACAACAGTCTCTATCATCAGAGAGACGGGCTTCTACCTTGTTGCATTCAACAGTTAAATTGGATAAAGTATCTGTTAACTCCCAAGAAAAGCCCATCTTGTCCGTTGAAATGCCATTGCTTGAGGACCGGGCAGTTTTTAGTGAGGAAGATAAACCTTCGAATGATTCATCTGAAGCTTTTGTTAATGAGATTGCTCTTTTTGTTGATGAAAATACTAACTCTGTGCATAAGAAAATTAATTCAGCCATTTCTGAAAACCAAAATAGAGATTGCTACGTCATGGGTTCATGGCCTCAGCATAAGAGGAGAAAGATAGCGGGTCAACTGACTAGTTCCTCTTATGCTTCTTCATGTTTGATGAGAAAGCCGTTTCAGCCTATTGTTACGGATCATGTAAATGGAAATATTAATACTATGGAAGATTCAGATACTGTCCAAATATCAAAAGGGTTTTATATGTCTCATATGGGGGATGACATGCAACCAAATGCTATCAAGAGCTCAGTTGAAGACATTCATCAGAACTCAGGGCCCCATATGGCATGGCCTGAATTCTCATCACCAAAGCTGCAAGTTGAAAAGGTATTCCTTTTGATGCACTGCGGAGCTTTTTAATTTGTCTTTGATGAAATCTGGAATATGGTTCCCCTCTTTCACGAAAATTTTTCTTATTAAAAAATGGATAATGAACCGCAAGTCTGCTGTTTCATTTTCAGTCTAGATGATAAGTAAAGTTACAAGTAGATGACTTAATATCTATCCACATGCCGTGGAATGTGATTATATTGGCATATCTGTCCACTAATTTTCAGCTTGTGCAGTTGCTGGCAACATATTAGCCTATGCATATGTTCAAATAATTCAACTGCAAACAAAACCAATTAATGGTTCACAGATGCCAGATCAAATTTAATAAAAAGCTTGTAATGTCAACATCCTCCACAATCGTGCTGCCAGATACTTAGATGCATTTGCCCTCTCCCTCTTCACACAAACCCTGTACTTTCTCTCAACAAATCAGTGGAATAGTTCTGGGTGATCATTAACCCTTTATTTGACCAACAAAGCGTGACATTTTAGAGGAACTGAATCGAAATACTTAGTAATATTTTTACAACTAACTTGTGCTGCTGAGAGATTGTGCAAAAATTGATACATATAATAGGTTTTAAGCTTGAATGGAATTTGATTGTGGTGGATTTGTTTTTCTGGTTGTGTTAAGGACTCTGATGCAGAGCATATGGTTAATTGTTGTCTGACAGGTTGAACCTGGCTTGGAAGGAAGGAGCGGAAGTGCAAATAAATGTGGAGCACGCTCACCATCAGGTTTGACAAAATTATCCACTGGAGTTTCTCAAGCTAGTTCATTGGAAAAAGTTCCAGTGGAAAACCCTACTATTGTGATCTTCGATGAAACAAGGCAGCACACTGCAGAAAAGAACCAGGTTTCACTGCAACTTGAAGATAGATTTGAACTGGGAAGTTCTGAACTTTTGACTTGTACTGAAACAGCCATGCAGGAAAATAGATTTCATGTAGGAAGGAATGGGAAATCACTGTCTAATTCAGTTAGTTCTCCACATAGTCAATCAATGGATTTGATTGGTACCGATCAAAGTATGCCTGTATATGAGTGGTTTGGTATGGAAGCTGAGGGAATTGACTTTGAGAAATTGGATCTTTCAGATAATGCACTAGAAAGTGCAATTGCTGTGGAGCGGCTTTGCAAATCTGTTTGCCTTGAAACACCTTTGTCCCATTTTGCTACTGCATATAACAAACATAAAACACTAAATTTATATCAATCTGTCCCAAATGGAGTTTTAGAAGCGATGGAGCTGAGCACCACCGTTAACACAAACAGTAACACTGGCAAGGAGCTTGAGGCCAGTTTGAAGTGTTTCGATGACAAAGTCAACGACACCTTGCATGGGAGGCTGCATTCTGACTCCCCAGCTTTTTCTAATGCTCCATCCACGTGGGAAATCAGAAAACCTTTAATGTCTCCAGTTGGGAAGCTCTGGGAAGGAATCACATCGAGGTCTGGTTCAGAGAAGAGAGTGAGCTCAATTCCAGATCTTCCCTGCATCAGTGAAGAAAATGAGAACATCATTGAGGTACCTGAAACATTTAAGGATGTTGTTGGTTCAGAACAGATGATCAGCTCAGTCAAAAGAGGGTTGCTTGCTGATATTACAAATAATCCTGATCCTCCAATATCAGTTTATGATTCTGAGATGGTCAGTGATAGATACAGTCTTGCTTCTGTGAACACAGAGTGTAGCTACACTGGCACTTGTAGAAGGGACAAATTGAAACAAGGAAACCAGAAGGGCAACAGAAGAAAATATAACATTAAGGCAAAGGAGAATCAGAACCTAGTGGGTGTAAATGGTGTCAAAAGAGCCAGCGAATCTCACCATAACAGATTGAGTAAACCAATCTTATCCGGAAAAACCAGTTTGAGAAAAGGAGGTCTGAGTCTTGCGGAGACCAAGTCTAAACTTAACAATATTGTGTCAAACATTACTTCTTTTATTCCACTTGTGCAACAAAAACAAGTAGCCGCAGTTGTTACAGGTATCATCTAAATCTTTTTTTTCTTTTGTCCTGTCCGTTCCCATTAATTGATTATTTATTAAAAAGACTACTTTTTTCCCCTTCCTTCCATAAATGCCTACCATAAAAGATAAATTCATCATTTTGTGAATCTCTGAATATGCTTTGGTATTACCATATGCTTAAAGCACAGTGTCGCATTACAAGGTTTAGACCCACAGTTTGATTTTTTCATGGTTATGAAAAGATTACTTAATGCGCAATTGGCTGTGTGGCCCTATAAGAACAATCCTTCACCATTCTGAAGTCTCAGTTTTCAGCTCAAAATCCTTCAATGGGATGAGTACATTTGATCATTTTGCTTTCACTATGTAGTTGAATCTGAAGAATTGGTCAAGGCATGTTCAATTATAAGTTTGCTGAGCCTTGAATCCAATATGGCTGTATTTTTCTCCTGACACACACATGGATTGCTGTTTCAGACTTCAGCTTGCTTTTGTTGTTGCTCTGTAACTATTTAACATGTTATTGGTTCAGATTGCGCATACTGAAATATTACTGGCAATATGGATCAAGCTATAAACTATGATTATTAACACCTGTTGTCATGGTTTATAAAAAATGAAAATGCTTGATGAGCTGCCTCATTTTATGTAGCTGATTTTATATACTTGGTCATTTTAGGTTAAGTTCTTGCATTTGATTGTAATATCACAGCAATCCCATGCTATTATTTGGAAATGGTTTCCCCTTTCTTCAGTGGTTCCATTTCTCTGTAAAACTTCAGTGTCTATTCAGTTTTCTTAGGATGGTAAACATGCCTAATAAGAGGCATACTACGATCATGTTACTTATTCATTGAACAAATAGTGTATGTTTATTACAGCATTCCAACATCTCCTCTGTTTCAGTCCATAATTGATTTTCAAATACCGGTGCTTCCTTATAGGGAAAAGAGATGTTAAAGTGAAGGCCCTGGAGGCTGCTGAGGTTGCAAAGCGTCTTGCAGAAAAGAAAGAAAATGAAAGAAAGATGAGGAAGGAAGCCTTGAAAATTGAGCGAGCAAAGATGGAGGAACAAAACTTGAGGCAGTGGGAGCTAGAGAAGGAAAAGAAAGATCAAGAACATAAGAGAAAAGAGGCAGATATGGCAGCAAAGAAAAGACAGAGGGAAGAAGAAGAAAAAAAGGAGAGGGAAAGGAAAAGAAAGCGTGTTGAGGAAGCAAGGAGGCAGCAGCTAGTGCACGAGGAAAAGTTACGTGCTGAGAAAGAAGAGAGAGAAAAAAAACACCGAGCTGCAGTATGATCTCTTATGCTTTAATGCAATTCACAATTTCTGTTAGCTGCCAGTATTATGAATTTTATTAATTTTGAAAATGAATTTAGGATGAAAGAGCATTCGAGAACAAGAAATCTAAGGACAAATCAGGAAAGCATGTTAAGATGGAAAAAGAAAAGGGAGACAACAATCTTCAGAAGGTGCCTGAGAGTAAACCTGTGACTTCTATGGTTTCAACAATTGATGATGGAAAATCAGAGTTGGGTGATTGTGGCGATAATTCAAAAGTACGTGTTCTTAACATCATTCTTACTTAAATTTTAGCCATAATGCCTTGAAGTTCATGTTTTCAAAAATAAAGTCAAAGTTGCATATAATTCCTATTGGAACATAGGCAACAAGCAAATCGTTGTCCCTTTCTCACCAGAAGGAAGAAGTTTTCTGTTTTCTAATTTCAATTAATGGTGAGTGCTTTTGTTCTCATATTTATTGTTTTCTGCCTTGTTGAAGTTGGTGGTATCAAGAAGGATTCTTAAAATTGATGGTTTCACTGAACTTCACGTGCATAGAACGTTCCTTGCAAATGGAGCATTGGCATGACTACTGTTGCCATTTTTATAATGGATCATTGCATGGGAGATTGGATGAAACAACAATAAAAGAGTCTTTTCCTCACTACTAGCCAACTTGTAGAAAGTTATCTCATAAAGAAATAGTTCTGTTTATGTTCTTCGTGTGGTGTACTCCTGCTCAGACTTCCTGTGTTGTTGTAGGAAATGACTGTCTTTTCCAAGGCAGCTGAGAATGGCAACTTAATGTCTAACATAAGCCAAGAACAGGCATATGAGATTTCTCCATACAAAGGTTCAGATGATGAAGATGAAGATGACGAGGATGATGAGACAGAGAATAATAAATTTATTCCGTCATGGGCCAGGTATGCAACTCAATTTTGTTATCTTGATAGAAATCCCTGTAATGAAATTAGGCTTTTAATTTACATAGAACACTATATGCTTGCACATGCAGCAGTGCTGTTTCTTGCCTATCGGTCTTTCTGCTCTGGGAACCACTGCAATAGATGAGATGACAATAGCCATTGTCCTTTGATATTATACTTATTGTTAAATTATATCCAATTTTGTCATTTGAGACTTCAATGTTTCTCAATGCGTTAATGAAACATTCACAAGCTTATTCTTGCTTTCTGCAGTAAAAATCATTTAGCTTTGATTGCTTCTTCCCAGCAAAGCATAGACCCACGAACCATTTTCACCCCAGACAGCTTTCCTGATAAATCTGAAGGTATATTCAGATAGCATGGTATCTTCAACTCTGATATTTGTTTCTGAACTAAACTGTATTGCTACTTTGTAGTTCTTTTGCCCAGAAAACTTCAGCAAAAACAGCGGGCACACCAATGAAGTTTGACAGCATTGTATTTCTTAGGTCCTTCGGCAATAACTTCAAACCCTTGTCCAGTAAAAGGTTTGCTTTCTTTTTTCCCTCTGGAAGATAGAAAGACTGTATTTGCTTTGATGCGTTGGCATTGCATATTGCTGTGAACATCCCCAGGCATATCTTAATTGTTTACTGTAACAATTCACCACCCTTTGTTTAGCTTTCCACCTCAACTGCTCAATCTCAAACATTTTTAGAAAAAGAAAAGGTCCCAGTCTCAAACTTGGCTGGCTCAATTATTTGGATTCATTGCCTTAATAATATTGAAACATTCTTAGCTGTTGTGACTACATAAAAACTTTTAGTCTACTTTCGTTTCTTTTCTTGCATTACTTGTATCCAATCCTTCCCCATTAGTGCATCTATAGGCCCATGTTAAATATGGCAAACCGAGAACCATCTACTTCCCCTTATTTTCCTTAATGGTTGCCATTCCATCTTCAAATAGATGCACTTATTTCTCATCTAATCCGTTCTTGTGTTTTCAAAGTTCAGTCTTCGGATCCACTTAAACTAACGTGTATATTTTTATAATAACATTCTCATCTAATCCTTTCTTATGTTTTCAAAGTCTTCAGTCTTCGCATCCACTTAAACAGACATGTATGTTTTTATACGTAACATTCTCATCCTAGTCACTTCATAGACGTAACTCTTCACTTAGCACTTATTATCAACAATAAATTTGATCTAATTCCAACAAGGATTTAACAGTCACATCACTTTAGTAAGACTTCTTACTTTCAACTTTGGTACTAAAAGTAATGCTGTTAATCTCCTGTTTGAAAATAGTAGTAAGGGAACTAGAGAATATTGCTGAGCATGCCCAATTGCACTAAAGACGTGCTCTGATGCAGAGTGCACCTTTGATGGAATTTGTCATACCAGAGATCATTTATCAGAAGCCATCCCTCCCTCCAAAAAAAAAAAAAAAAGCAAAATTTATTGTAATGAGATTTACATTGCATAATTCTTGACCTTGCCTAAAATTTTGGTCACAAAAATCAAAATTACGTAATCTAAACTTTGGTGGGTAATGTAATGTGTTTTACCATTTATTTTTAATTATCATGAAAAACTGAAAAGTAATTTCGTTTCTGCTCTTCTGTGTCAGGTTTTGAAGAAGACTTCATTCGTAATTCATGGGTTGGTGAATTCGTAGCACACATAAGTAGCTTAGAATCTTAGGTTTGCTATCATGTGAACACTTTTATCATGTCTCGATTAGCAAAGCGAGCACGCATAACAAACTATCTCGTTGTGTTGATGGACCTCTGGTTGTCCAGTAAGCCGTCAAAGCGGAAAAAAGCTTCATGTTCATCAACATGAAGTTGCAAAAACAGGGCATTATTGTTAAGTTTTCATTTTCTAACCGAGGATTTAGAGGAGTCTTAAACTGTTCAACGTCCTGCCGCTGTCATTTCCAGGTGCAAGCGGAAGGTTAAGTGATAAAACCTAGACTAGACCAAGAACCTATTG
>Ga0325410_1009168_pt1 | contig 10613 bp, 3 predicted proteins | sample PopdelMetagenome_16_FD_206182 | JGI IMG/M metagenome (GOLD analysis project Ga0325410, IMG submission 206182) | Populus deltoides microbial communities from Bellville, Georgia, United States - Xylem-PdIQD-R3 | ecosystem: Host-associated > Plants > Phyllosphere > Stem > Wood/Secondary xylem...
ATCCTACACTTCAAAAGGTGTTAGAGGCCCGAGTTTCTCGATCGTAAGAAATTCAAATTCTAAAATCGTTTCAGAATTCGCTATTTCTTTTGTTAGTTTAGACATTTCAGGTTCAATGCACTTGGATTTTTCCTAAGCCATAATTCAGAGAAAGTTTGTAGACATTAATATTATAATTTTCATTTTAGATTAAGTTTTCAGTGATCATTCTCTCTAATGCAGTATCAGAGCTGTTATAATCAAGTTTTATTCTTATGAAAAAAGGCTTGGCTAATTTCTTGTTTGCGTGCATGATCATATATGGAAATGAACATATCTGATTTTTAGTTTGAGAAAAACAAGCATTTTACTCCATAACTTCTCTATAATAGCAGATCCCATTTACATGTGATATGGCATGCAACTCACTCTCAACATGCCATATATATAGAAATTCAATTCTACTACCATATGATTAGTGTTCTACCACAAATCTGATCATGGAAAAAAGCACCATTTTTATTTAATTACTATCTTGCAGTTCCTGCATCATTTGCTGGATCCAATTCATAGTACTATCATCGTCATAGTTGAATGGATAGGATGGCATGTATACTTCTTCTGTGAATAACAATGAATGATAACCATCTTGGCTGTCATTGTTGTCGGCTATAAATGGCTGGTTCCAGAAACCTGAATCTTGAAATATTTCCATTGGAGAGAAACTATCTGCTGCACCATTCATGCCTGACACATAATCATTGTTCATGGAGGATAACTCACTGCAGGATATTTCTTGAGGTGAAGGAATGTTCTCTACAATTTTCGGGTGACGATCAGGTTCTGATGGAGTATTGACAGAAACACTTTCAGTTTCGGACTTTTCTGCTAGACTATCTTCAGACTGTGAAGTTTCACTTGACTGCTCTTTATTCACCAACTCAGAATTAGAAACTGATTGGCTTTGCTTCACTCTCTTGCTCAAGTTGGTGTGCCAATGGTTTTTAATGTCATTGTCTGTTCTTCCAGGTAATTTCCCAGCAATGATAGACCATCTAGAAGCCAAAATCACACTTGGTCAATCATTTCCATCATATAGCTATGCTTTCAATTTTCAAGTCAAAAGAAAAAATATATACTTAATTTCTTCACATGTATGTGAAAGAAGTGACATGTTGTGAAGAAAATTTCGATGAAGTTGCATTCATTTTGAAAGTAATGGCAGCTTACTTATTTCCAAGTTCTTCATGCATTTGAATGATCAAATTATCCTCTTCATCAGAGAAATTGCCACGCTTCACGTCCGGCCGGAGATAGTTCATCCATCTTAATCTGCAACTCTTGCCACACCTTGATAAACCTGTAAAAGATGACTAAATTAAATTCTAAAGGAAAAAACAGAAAATTGCACCATATTTTGTTTCTTTTTTCAGAAGATTTTATGGGAACATTGATAGGAAGCAACCAAACTCATAAAATTAAGGTAATATATTTTCATCATCTCTGGAAATTGGATTAGAACATGCTAATGCTTATGATGATAAATTGAGAAAACATGAATTTATGGGTGAAATTTCTTTTTGAAACCCATTTATTTGAAGCATCAAAGATCTAGAAAGAAAATGGTATCTTACTTACCAGCAAACCTGGGAAGTTGTCGCCAATTCCAGTGGCCATATTTCTGAACATAAACTCTCAACTTATCATCTTCTTCTTTACTCCATGCACCTTTCCTGAGTCCATTTTTATCAACCAAGGTTGCTTTGACCATCTTTCTATTGATAAGAGGATCTAGCCTTTCTAGTTTCTATAATCCCTATATTAAGGTAGGAGGGCAAAGTGTTACGAGTTAAGGATCAACATACCTTCACATCTATATATACACACATAGATCACTTCCTTTAACAATAGGAAGTGAATTGTCCTCAACCATGTAAAGTGGATGAATGACAATAGATCTAAAGGGAATTGAGGGCCCATTAGAAATTGTTATGGTGGTATTCTCTTTCGAATATTGAATAATGCCATGACTAGAGTGAACACGGAGGCTTCCAAGAGGTGTTTTCTTTTGGTCAAAGTCACATAGACCATATAATATTCAGTATTGCGTTGTTCAGTCCAGTCAACTGTAAAAAAAAAAGAAGAAAGAAGACTATGTACAGTTCAGTCAAATGCTCTTGCAAAAACTTCTATGCAACTATATTGCACTATTGTCTTAATGGAAATAGATCAGAAACTCCATTTCTGTGATATGAAAACTCCCTGTGAATATTTAATTTAGTGTATGTGCATGGTTTTTGTTTTCTCAACTTGGAGAGTGGGTATAGTAGGGCAGCCCCTTCTTATTCAAATAACTCATCAATCTTCTCCACAACTTCGATGAAATTTAAGCTCAGAATCCATTCTGATGAGATGTCAACTTCCTTCGATAGAACATTAGCCATCTTTATTTTTTAATTTCATTTTCATTTTTCTTTTTCAATTAAAAATAGACAATTGCTATTCCTTTTCTGAAAAAAAGAAAAAAGAAATTCTACTAAAAATTAAGGAAACATATCAAGATTATAACTATGTCTTTTTTTTTTAAGAAAAATATGAATATGAATGATAATCTAATTATAAAATATTTAGTTTTATTTTATTTAAATCAAAACATATCATCCAAAGGTAGATGACAATAACCAAATATGAATCTGTAAAAGAAGAATATTGCAAAAAAAGTTTCAATCCAAAATAATAGTATCATAACAAATTGTTTTTGGTCAAATTTGAAAAACAATATGAAAATAATATAAAAATAATATGAAAACATACAAAACTCTCCAATCTCAATATAATTTAAAAACTATAGGATGAGATAATACATTTGAATTCCAATTATTTTTTATCCGGTCCCAAGGCAATACAATATTACTATGTTTGTAAGAGCATATGTATTTTTACGTTTTAAAAGCGTTTTAAAAAAATTATTTTTTTAAATTTTTTTCTTTGTTTCAAATTATTATTTTTTAATTTTTCTAGATTTTTTTAATATACTGATGTCAAAAATAAATTTTAAAAAGATAAAAATATATATTATTTTGATGTATTTATAAATAAAAAATACTTTAAAAAACAACCGCTACCAGAATATCAAATGGACTTCAAGAATCCCTTGAATTGCTTTTACTAATCTTAGAAAATACTCTAGCTATCTTAATAAATCCATAAATGACTTCAAAAACTCAAAAAACCAACCCAAAACATGAAAGCAACCAAAAAAAATATATTTCCAATCTTATGTTTGTTTGGACACTTTCAAAATAATAATAAAAAAACACAAGTTGAACTTCCTTTCTTCAAATATATATATTGCTTGATTAAAACTGTTCATGGGCTGGGCTAACTTCAAACATGCTCTTTTCTGCAAGACTCGGCTAGCATGACTATTCGTGCTACTTTCAAGGTCTGATTCAGCTCTGGATTCATTTTGGGCTTTTTGATGCCAAGTTTTGGGTTGATCTAAGAAAAAGAAAACTATATATAAAAAATAATTTGCGATCCATTTATTTATTTATTTATTTTATTCAAAACTCAAAGATATATTTCCCTTGATTTTCAAAGTTATTTCTCTTTCGCACCAAAACTAAATAATCTACATAAAATTAAATATCAACAAAAGAGTTAACTCAGCACACAAACACTTCTACTAATATTCCTGCCAGAGATAAAGTTAGGCTAACCCTTCTAGTTCTGCTGTGTGCATTCATATTTGGAAGAAAAAAAATGGCAGATGGCTTTCTGCAAATAAATTTCTACTCTTCATAGTATTCTTCCACAATGAGATTTTGATGCCAACTGTAGATTGGAATAAATAGGAATAAATTGCAAGACAAAGATAGAAATTAGTGATAAACAAGTATAAAAAAATTTGTTCCAGGAGACATAATCAAGATTGGAAAAAGAAAGGATATTGTACAAGATTTTTCTTGAATCGATTAACTATCTACACCCAAAATATTAAAGGAATTTTTTCCTCGCATCATTTTTCTTGAATTTGAGTTTAAGATGATAATTACATTTGTCTGTTGGCAACTAATGCAATCATCACAATTCACTGAACAAAAAAATAAATAAAGAAAACAAGTGCAACATTTGACAACATATGTATACGGACATGTGGCCAGGACTAATTGTTCCCTGGCAGTTCTTGCATCATTTCATAATAGAAATCTATGCCATCATCATAGTATGAAACGAAGGGCTCCTCTTGATAAGAAGATAGCCCTGTAAAATTATCTTGGTTGTAGGCACTATCTGCTACAAATGGCTCAGTCCAAAAATCTCCAATGGACTCATCAAATGTTGGCACTGAAGAGAGAACATCTTCTGCAATATTATTCCTGTTTGTGCCAGCTGATACAGGAAGTTTTGGAGCAAAATCAGTGCTCAAGTTGGAGAGCTCACTGCAAGATGTTTCTGGGGATAATGGAGTGCTCTCTAAAATTGGGTTAGAGGGAGTGTAGGAAACTACAGTTGTAGATTCCATTTCTTTATTCATCTGGCTGCCTTCACTTTCAGAAGTAAAACCACTAGATTTCTCTTTCAACACCAATGTGTTTTGTTTTTCCACCGTTCGCTTCTTCAGATGGGCGTGCCAGTAGTTTTTCACTTCATTATCTGTTCTTCCTGGTAATTTTGCAGCAATTATGGACCATCTGCAAGCAGTACAATTTGTAAGCCTTACTTTCATGAACTTATATTTTCCAGCACAGAAAAAATATTCAAGCAAATAATATTAATTATCCATTAATTTGGTCAAGACAAATACATGGGAAGATCTTTTATTTTATGTGGAGACTTTTGTATTGGAAGAAATGTATAAAAAGTAGATCAAAGAAATAAGTTTTTTATACTTATTTCCATGTTTTTCATGTAATTTGAGGATTAAATCTTCTTCTTCTTTGGTGTAGTTGCCATGTTTTACATCCGGGCGGAGATAATTCATCCATCTTAGTCTGCAACTCTTGCCACACCTTGATAATCCTGTAAATCAAGCACAGACTCAAATTAATTAAAACCCAATTTAATTACACCAAGAATATTATCGCAGTGGCATACTTTATTTTGACACAGAATAAACGAGTTAAATATTTCAAACAACAAAACGTTCCTCTAGCTACCTGCAAACTTGGGGATTTCACGCCAGTTCCAAAGGCCATATTTCTCAATATGTTCTCTTAACTTATCATCTTCTTCTTGACTCCATGCACCTTTCTTTACTCCATTTTTGTCAAAGTATGGAGCTCTCACCATGTCTAAAACTATGTAAGTCTTCCTGCCTTCTTTGTCTTTGAAGTCAACCAATTAATATTTTCTTAGCTCAATTAGACACCTCCACACATTAGCTCATATATGCACCTACTCATGTGTGAATCCAAAACGTGATTAATGTAGGGATAGCTACTGTCAAGATAGGTCTCTCACGTTTTTTAATGTAGAGGGCCCGGCAGGGGGCAAAGTAAAAGGCTAGCCCTAAAATGAACAATGTGCCTTTCTTAAAGTGTCACATGTATCTCACCATTTTCCCGCTTTCCTTCTTCATTAATAAATATAATATATCATGTAGTTATTTGATTGATTATATGTAATATTAATTATATTTATGTAAATAAGTATTTATTATTAATAAAAGTATAGTTTATTTTTAATATTTATATAATATTAGATTAATGAATATAGAATAAAGATAAAGTTTATGAGTCAAAAATGTTTTGCAAAGTAAATTATAAAGTTGTTATAATTATGAGATTTTTATTGCATCAAAGTATTGTTTCTAAAATATTTATGTGGTCGATGCTCTCTTAATTACTGGACATTCATTATAGTCGTAAAAACTAATATATATTATGTTATTTTCTTTGTGAAAGGAAACATTTGTTCTTATAAATAGTTGAGATATAAGAGATACCTAAAACTAATATGTACGTGCTTGTCATAAAATATATACACTGAACTAAAAGGCATTAGAATTCCATATGAAGAGATCACTTATGTCTATGGAAAGGCTCACGTGACAGTTGTGTAAGTAATCCTTAGACTTGAGATTACTAAGTCATCTTATGTATAAAATGTTATGCTTTGATCTTATTGCATGTTATCTTAATTAAGGTAATGAAATGACAGATATTGGGTATAACATGAATCGTATGAAAGTACTTGAGTGATCTAGAAATAATTCATCTCCACAGATGAATTAAGAAAAATATTTCATCTATTCTCAAATAGTATTGATTGAGAAATCATTGGTAAGATGGAATGAGATTTAAAAAGAGTTTTAAATTTTATTCAAATGATCAATTATTATCATGTAAAGAACAAATATGATTTAACATGATATACATACTTTATACTTTAATGTTAAATCAAAGCATTATTGATGAAATGATATTAATTAAACTTGAAAATCAGTCACTGAAAGGTTAGTTAAACTACTAATAACTTTTTTAATATTTGGGGGATCATGAAACGGTACTAGACAATACACATAATCTTCAAATATAAATTAATTAATTATTTAATTAGAATTAGAATTTATATTTGGGCCAACATATTTGGAACCTAATGGGTCATACACATTAAGAACCATTAATCAAAAATTAAATTGGGATGATTTAATTAAAAATGACTTAATTAAAATATATTTTAGAAATTAAGGACTAGAATATAATTAATACAATGATAATATTTCTAGACTTAGAAAAATTAAGTAAAGACTTGATTGAGTTAATTTTTAAAATTTTCCTGAATTAATATATAGATATTGTTCAGGGGGCAAATTGATATTTTGCCGATTTATAGAGTTTTTCAGATTTTCCTATAAATAGTAAGTTATGCCTTTTATTTTTTAATTGTTGTCTTTTAGATATAAAAACACATAATTAAAGTTAGCTCTCTAGGCATAACAATCTCTTTCTCTTAAATATAGATTTAGGAGATTTCTCACAGGTGGTTCGTGTGGATTACCGTTAAAAACCGGATAATTCGACGTCTTATGGTTTGCAACATCCTAGCCTTTAAAAAATTATTTAAAGCTGAAAAAGATCAAATCTTCAGGTAATTAATTTTTAAATAACTCTAAATCTGTTTAACGAGATCATAAAAATTTCTTAATAATTTTATTTTATAATTTTCGTTACGTGTATATATGATATTCAAGAAGGAAAAATTCAAGGAAGCATCTTGTTTCTTTCCAATATAGGATTGCTAGACATATAAACAAAACAAGGTTAAACTATATCTCATCACAAGTGATAAATAACAAATCGTATATCTCATAAATATTAATGATAATATATAGTCATGACTTAGACTTGTTTGTACATATAGCGAAAATATCAATTTGTATAGAGTTAAGGTTTTCACTAAATAATAAAAGCTATTATGTATATTTTGATATTTGGTTCAAATTCTAAATATGAGTAATTAAAGAAAAGGTTGTTGGAAACTAATTAAACACACAAAACATTTAAACCTCTTTTATTTCATTCATTAATATTTAACATTCTTAAATTAAATTATAAATATATAATTTTATATTTATAGAAATATTATAAACTCAAACTATCATCATTCTTCAAAATATTAATTCCGTAAAAATTTTAATTAATGAATTAAAGAAATCTTTTATATGATTTTTTTTCTATCTCAGAAAAGCTAGTAAAAGATAAATAATTTGTTAATATACTAATTACAGTATAAATGATTTATCTCATTCACGATTGATTTCATATAAAAACATGAAAAGTAACCCCAAAATATTATTATGTTAGGTCAAAACTAACGTAAATTTTGCATTAATAATTCATTCTCCATCATATATTTAGTGTTCTCAATATAATTCAAGAATATATATATATTACTCCACCTATATTCGATTTTCTTCTATATTAATTATACATCAAATCACCATGAAATTGACAAATTCTGCAAATCATGGCTCGTCAGCCACCTGGTCGAAACAGGCCACAAGTGATCGGCATCACAACCAATAGGTAGAGATGCATGGAATTAATAAATATTATACATATGTGACCTCATTGTTACGTGTCCAATTCTAAGAAAAATGTAGCAATTTCATTGAATTTAAAATCAAAGATGCTTATCTTCTTTTTCTAATTTTCTAATTCAATATTTAATTTATTAAAAACTTCATAATTTATTTTATAAGTGGTTAACTTAGTTTTATAACTCATATCATAAATTTAACTGATTGACTCAATTTTTTTTTATCTTTTTTAATTGATAATTTTTTTTCTTAATTTTATCATTTAATATTGAGTTGATTAGGAATTAGACTTCATGATTTATTTTTATTTGTTTTCTATGAAGTTATCTCAATCTCATGACTTAAGTTGCGAGTTTGGCGAGTTAATCTAGTTAACTTAAGTTTTTTTTTAATCTTTTTCTTAATCGGTATATTTTTTTATATATTTCATCCTTTAATATTGAGTTGATTATGATTTAAGCTTTATTATTTAATTTGGTTTGCTTTCTATGAGGTTATCCTGTATAGACTTAGGTTGTTTTATTTTAAATTGTTTTTAGATTGATTTTTTTCTTCTTATTTTCAACCATTAACAATGAGTTTATTAGAAATTGGACTTTATAACTTATCTTGAACTGTTTTTTATGGGGTTATTATAGTCTCACGACTTTGGTTGCGGTTTTGAAAAATTAATTTAGGATGACTGAAATCATTTTTTTTGGTTTACTTTCTATAAAGTTATTCCGATTTCATGACCTAGATCACGTGTTTGGTAAGTTAACTCATACCAATTTATTTGTTATTTTTTTTTTATTTTTTTCATTCCCATCATTCAATATTGGATTGATTGTTAATTGACCTTTATAATTTGTTTTAATTTGCTTTATATGAGTTTATCATAATCTCATGATTCAGGTTGTGAATTTGATAAGTTAATCTAAGTTGGTCCGGATCAATCTAATATGTTATTGCTTCAATATTAATTTTTTGAAAGAAATGTTGTCTTGAATTTTTATGGATCAAACTATGTTTTTACTGGTTTTCTAAGTTGTTTTGGATCCATTAAGTTGATCAAGTCCCATCAACTCAAGTGTCAAAGAACCAACTCAACCTAAAAGGTTAAGCTGTTAGGTGAGATCACAGGATATGATTTATATTATTCTCTAACACGCCCCCTCAAGCGAAAGCCTTTTGGGCTTGAAACTTGCACAGACCCACTTTACCCCGTGCTTAATTTTTATCAAATAAATGGGGATGGTGGGATTCGAACTCATGACCGTTTGATCATCAAGGCTTTGATACCATGTCAAAGAACCATCTCAACTTAAAAGTTTAAGCTGTTAGGTGAGGTCTCAGGATATGATTTATATTATTTTCTAACATCAAGCTCCACATGGTTTAAAATTTTTTTTACTAGAAAAGTATTAGCAATACCTAGAATTGTTTTTGAATATTAAAAAAAAAATATAACTTGTAATGTAGCACGAGTCAACCATGTAGTTAGATTTTATTTCAGGCTAAAAGTCTTGCTTTCTCATTTTATTGGTTCATTTTTATGTTTACTTTTAGTTGATTTTTTTGTGTTTAATGTTCATATAATTCACATGTTAAAGTTTAATAGTAGTTTGAAATATTTGTATTTAATGTTCATATTATACATACGTGGCCTCATTGCTTTGAGCTTGTTTTCCAGTTCTTAATTACTACATTTAAAAAGATAAGAAAAACAAATCGAATTTTGACATTTGCCTTTTTTCTTAGATGCTAGATGTAGTATTATTTGTAACAAATCTATTGTTACCAATAAAGCAATCTAAATATTCATAACATGTAGTATTATTTGTTATTTCATTATTCTAGTACTTTGAAATTTTTGGAGGGGAGGGGGAAATATCCTAATGCATCTTTAAAACTCTGAATTTATCGATTTATTTGTGATTTTGTTTTTAGTAAAAATAGATTTTAGGCTTAGGCTTAATTTTTTTTTCAGCATAACATAGAGTGTTTAATTAACTCATAAGAAATCATTTAATTTTTAATTTTATTAGGATAAAGATTCTAATTTCTCTTCAATCTCACATAAATTATCAATTTAGCTAAAATTTAATAAACCTAATTTCAACTACACTGAAAACAATCTTATTCGTAGTACAAACATTATTCAAATGTAGATAAATTTACTTCATTAATTTGTTTGTTTTTTCCGATGATGTTTTTTTATTTATTTTTTCTTATCTCATTTGTAATGCAATCATTTTTTTTTATAAACAATCATTTAACTTTTTAGGAGTAGAGAACTTAAGTAAGTTTTTTTTTTTTAGCTAATGGGATGTGTTCTTGCTTAATTATTATAGTCCAAATCTCATATTATATTATCTTAACGAATTGATAAGAAAATTATTTTTTATTGAGATTTTTTTAATATAGTATAAAAAGTTTCAATGATTAAACAATAAGAATTTGAGTATTATTATATTCTATTTTTAATTAAATTAATAAAATGCATATGGTATAAATAAGTTTTAAAGATAAAAAAATCTTAAATGAAGATGAGTTTTAATGAATTAATATAAAATTATTTATTGAGGCTCGTTTAAATATAGATGGT
>Ga0325410_1009169_pt1 | contig 10613 bp, 7 predicted proteins | sample PopdelMetagenome_16_FD_206182 | JGI IMG/M metagenome (GOLD analysis project Ga0325410, IMG submission 206182) | Populus deltoides microbial communities from Bellville, Georgia, United States - Xylem-PdIQD-R3 | ecosystem: Host-associated > Plants > Phyllosphere > Stem > Wood/Secondary xylem...
CTTTTCAATCACGAGAAGTCAGAATGATCCCAGTTTTCCTGCTATAGACACAAGTTCTTCAGTGAATCAGGTGACAATCAGTCTTGTGGATGCTCGATAAGCTCTTCTAATAAAGTTATATGCAGAGTTTATTAAGGAAGTGATTACAGAGAATTCAGCAGTCTTGAGGTCTTGGCTTTCTTTGTTATATGCGATTAAGTGTTTGTGCAAATGGATGTGGAGATTGTTTTTTCCCTTTATTTCTTTCTTTCTTCCTGCAACTGCTTGAAATTGTGAATGGGGCGAAGATTGCTGTATAAATCTGAGAATTGATCTCCTAGATTTTCTAACATAATCAGCCATATTAGATAATAATTGTCTATGATCAATCAACCACGATTGATGGTCAACCAGAATTGACCATGATCATCAGTAAAAGCTATTTGATTTTTATTTTTTTCTAGTTAGATTAGAATTTCTTTCCTAGTTAAGTTATAGAGTTTTAATTTGATTTTCCTAGTTAGAAGTCAGACTTTATTTGGTTAAGATTTTTTCCAGATTAGATTTTTCTGATTAGAAGGAGTCGTTATTAGCTCTTATATCTTTAACTTCATATAATATTAATTTATGAGCAGAGATTAAAATTAATACTATTGACTTCAGAAATTTATTCAAAACCTGCTAGTTGCATGGCTCGCCCTTCCCCTCGTTGTCAGTTCTCTAGCAGCAAAAAAAAAAAAAAAAAGATTGTGAATTCTATATTTGAAACTTATCTTTAATAAAATCGATCAAAGTTTCTATGCGTCAATATGCATGCGTCAATATTATTAGAATGTTAAAAATACCTAGTAAAATATTTAAGACATGAAGGTAGATTAAGACAGTTCATCCTATTATAGGAAGTGCAATAATTTAAATTTCATTTAAAAAGAATAATTTGCTACTATAACCTCTCTTTCTCTTGTCAATATATAATACCTCTACAAAAAAAAAAAAAAATTATTTTGTTATATGCATTCATTTGATAAAAATCAAAATTAACAATGAGATAGGTTTACGTATAAAGATTTATGTCTAATTAAGACAACTACATTCTAGGTGGACTCTAGTTTTAAGGTGCGGCACAACTGACTTGGTTTACAGAGCTAAAACTCGATTTACTTTTGAAATCTAGTTTTTGTTTAACTAGATCATAGCTATTACCCCCTAAATCTTGTAAACATACTTGTTTAAGACTTTAACTTGCTACAAAAGGGGGAAATACTTATAATGTAAGAGTTTATCTTTGTGTATACACAAAAATATTTCTTATATGGGCATGCCTTTCAATATTTGCCAATTTCTTAAAACTTTTGGCGACAAATAGTTATAGAAACCTAGTGACAAGTGGTCACGAGATCTAGAGACAATTGGTCACAGTCATAGGGACCTAGAGACATAATAAAGATTTTTCCACGCAAGATTTCAAGGAGACATTTCATGTTTAGAGATACGAAGACACATGGTAGCTCGGTTGGGTAAGTCCAATTTTATTTTATTTTTTTGTTTATATCATCACCTTGATATGAAGCGCACATTCACATAAAACTTAAAATGGAAGAAGTAAGCTCATGGGATTAGTTGAGGTACACGCAAGCTGACCGGATATTTACATTAATAAAAAAAAATGAGACAAGTTAACCATCTAGTAAGTGACCCAGTGATAATAGCTTAGGATTAAAGAGTTTGCTCCCCCTGTAGTCTCAGGTTCAAACTATGTGGTTGCTAATATGATGATCACTAGAGACTTACATAGTCGTTAATTTCAAGGCCCGTGGAATTAGTTAAAATATACGCAAGCTGACCCGAACACCTGCGTTAATCAAAAAATTAAAAAAAATTAAAAATAGGACAAGTTCTTAACAGCTTCTTATGCTTTGCTTGACTGTAGTGGACAGATGTCTCCAGAATATGCAATGGAAGGACTACATTAAAAAAAAAATCAGATGTCTTCAGATATGGGGTCTTAGTACTCCCGGGTCACAAGTGGCAGGAAAAACAATGATTACTATGATCATAAAAGTCAGAATTTGATTGCTCAAGTAAGTGAAATGCAGAAGTTTCCAGATAATGGCTCCCTAGTTTTTCCAGATATCTTGAACTTCTATTTCCAGGCTTGGGACTTATGGAATGAAAGAAAAGCATTGGAGATGGTGGATCTGGAATTAGGAAAGTCATACCCTACTCATGATGTTTTGAAATTCATTCAAATAGGCCTTTTATGTGTTCAAGAATCCCCAGCAGATCGACCAAAAATGTCAACAATAGTGTTTATGGTTGATTATGAAATAGTCCTTCTGTCTCCTAGCAAGCCTGCATTCACTATCAGAAGAAAGTAGGATGATTCAGACTCGTCAACAGCTAGAGGAGGTACTGCTTCTATAAATGATGGAACAACAACCAAAATCGAAGCGCGATGAAGTCTTGAGTTTCATGTTGTGAATTATAGATAAATTCTCCTTAAAGAAACACCAGAAGTGAAATTTTGATAGCAATCAGAAAGAAAACAAAGCCAATCTCAGGATTGCTTTTTTATGTCTGGACATCGTAGAATATATAAATGAACTGGGAATAGGAAGAAGCCAGATTTGGATTTGATGTTTAGTACTGGATATACATCACTTAGACATTCAAAACTCCAACAAGTTGCTAGCTAGAACATTAAACAAATCAAAACCCTGATGGTTCTATAGAAGAAAAACTTGTTCAAACTTCTTCAGGAAAGAATTTAGTCAAACTCAGAACTTAGCTGACTTCTCAATTTCATAAAATCCTTTGGATAACAAGCTGGGAATAACTCCAACAGAAATCTCTCAGAATTTTCGTCTGGAAAGGAAATGATTAAGATTCTCAATGCACCGTTTGTTAATTAGTAATGGTAAGGTATTGCAAAATCAAATTTTTAATAGGCTATCTATAATTGTGCTTTATGCCTAAACTTGAATTTTCTGGTAGACAGATTTGCCTTTGCTTTTGGGAAACCTGCAATGACTATAAAGTAGAATTCACCATGTTCACCATGGACTCATTATGTCTCGTGACTCATGATAAGAAGATCAAAAAGGTAGCCTGAAAAACATGAATAAGCTGAAAAGCACTACTTAAATCATCACTACGTCAGAATTCTAGCCACACCAGCTAGTACGATTGCGGCTTCTCGACTGTGCGTGTGTTACACTGAAGCTTAAAAAGTCTCCATCTCCTACCATAAATGGCAAAACTTAAAAACCAACGAGTGTCACTGGTAATTTTCATATGTATGGAAGAGGAAAGTCTCCCGTCCAAATCAGTGCTTACATATTCTGTGACCATGTATGTGCTGGTTGGCTTTGTATATCGTTGTGCCATACTCATTTAGAACGGTTTTAAGGAGTTGAAAACTACTTGGAAATGTCCAGGAGCCAACTGGGGTGCTAAAAGCGTCAGGATTGACATGCATAGAATTTTTTCACAGGAATCAATCACATATTCGGATCTCACATGAGATGTGACGAACTAAAAATTTACAAGATTTGTCTTCTAATGCACAATTAGCTCACAAGAGTTGCGCAACAGCAAAAAAATCTCACCGGGAATTAATTCCTAATGACCTTTCAAGTTGTCATTTATTGCATGGCTCCACTCACTGAGCAACCCCCTTGTCCAGAAAAATACACTTAAATAAAGTTAATAGAAATGAAAATGTAGAGGTATGATTTTATTCATATGGACCTTTCATTAGGTAGCTTTTGCTCCACTCATTAAACCCCCCAACTACGTTAATAATAAATTGTTGGTGTAGTTTATAAATAAATAAAAAATATATATATTTATCATGAAAATAAACACTTTCATTTATAAGTATGAATTTCTATTGTTTATTAAATTAAATGAAAGCTATAGTGAATATGTTCATCTAGTAGGCTTTCTAATTATATTATATAAATATTTATAATATCAAAAAATAACATTTGATATTTGATATGTCAACGAGATTAATTTATTTTTAAACTGTTTGATTTAATTTAAAATATAATTATTTCATTAACAGTTATATAGTTTTATTAACAGTCATTATATTAAAAAAAACATAATGTTTCATTATAAGATTTTCAAATCTAATAAAATTTATCAATACACATAAAACATATATACAATAAACATGTATTTTTTTTTTTTGATCTTATTTTCTCATTTTTTTAGAGGTTCAAAGAACTTAATTGTATTCTGAAAATATTGTCTTTGTATGAAACAAATAAATATCTTAAAAACAATGTTTTCACACTTCTAAATCTAACTCCTCATTTATTTCCTTCTTAAACTATTTCTTTAACATAAATCATCTACTCAACCTCACCAGCATATGTATACAATCAACGATTACCTTGCTCAAACCAAATCATGAATCCTGCAAAAAAGTCTTTGAGTACATTGTTTCTCTTCCTTGCTTTTCTTCTTTGCTCATCTATTGACATCATAGCTCCAAACCAATCACTCAAAGATGGAGATGTTTTGGTCTCTGGTGGACAACGCTATACACTTGGGTTCTTTAGCCCGGGCAATTCTACTTGCCGCTACATGGGAATTAGGTACCATAAGGTTTTAGAACGAGCTGTTGTATGGGTAGAAAATAAAGATAATCCTGTCAATGGTACCTCCGGGGTCCTAGCTATCGACAATCAAGGTAACCTTTTACTTTATGAAAATAACCGAAGTATTGTTCCTGTTTGGTCTTCAAATGTTTCAGCCTCGTCAATGACCGATTGCCTGGCTCAGCTTCTGGATACAGGAAATTTGATCTTGGTTCAACGGGATAGCAAAAGGGTCTTGTGGCAAAGTTTTGATCATGCTACTAACACTTTGCTTCTTAACATGAAGCTTTTGGGCTGGGCCAGAAAATCAGTTTGAACTGGTCCTTGTCATCTTGGAAGTCCAAAGATGACCCAGGAACCAGAACCGTTTTCTTTGGCATTGATCCAAGTGGGTTAGCGCCGCTGTTCCTATACAAGGGTCAAACTCGATTATGGCGAGGCGGACCATGGATTAGACAAAGATGGAGCGGAGTACCAGAAATGACTCCTAATAATTACATCTTCAATGTTACTTTTGTTAACAACCTTGATGTCGTTCCTTTGAGGTAGCGGAGTATGCGTTTAACAGTAGCCCAATGGGAATCTGTAGGAGCATGCATGAACTGACAGACTCTATTAACAGCAAAGCAGATATCTGGGCGAGTGAAGGTAAGACACTGAAGAGCATCCATGATTTGATGAAATCGTGTGGGATCAGAGAATGGATGATCCGACTGTATAGCAAGTTTGGAAGGAGAAACTAGAGTCAATGGGTTTGCAAGAAGTCATACCAGCCCGAGTGAGGATTTCAAGAATATATTTGTGTTGGTGTAACATCAGACCCATACTTGTAGACTGAACTTCAATACCCAGAAAGTAGTGAACATCACCTAAGTCACGAAGCTTGAATTCTGAGCTTAGTAACTGGATTAGGCAATGAAGCATGGTAGAGTTACTGCCCGTAAGCAGAATATCATCAACATATACCAGGAGATAAAAGATATTAGTACCATCAGATAAGATAAATAAGGAAGTGTCAACCTTAGAGGCAAGGAAACCAATGGAGAGTTAAAAATCACTTAGACGGGTGTACCATGCCCTTGATGCCTGTTTTAAACCATATAATAACTTGTGTAATCTACACATATGAGATGGAAGAGTAGGGTCAACAAAACCTGGAGGTTGCTTCATGTAGACCTCTTCAGTAAGAACACCATTGAGAAAGGCATTATGAATATCGAGCTGATGAATCTTCCAATTATGTGAAACCGCAATGGAAAAGACTAATCTGACGGTGGCTTAATAATTAGGCTGAAAGTTTCAGAATAATCAATGCCTTCCTTTTGGGTAAAGCCTTTAGCAACTAGACGGGCTTTATAACATTCAATAATGCCATCAACATGACGTTTGATTCGATATACCCATCGGCTGCCAACAATATTCATCGAAGGATGAAAGGGCACTAAGGACCAAGTGTGATTAGAACGCAATGCCTTGATCTCATCACACATAGCATCATACCAAGCAACATATTTATCTGCATCAGAGAAGGTAAGAGGTTCAGAGGAAGGAGATAGCAATACCCGGGTGGCAGTTGTATTAGCTGCAGCAGAGGCCACCATATTTGCAGTTTTTGGCTGCCGCGGTCTAAGCACCATAGGGTGGCGGCTGAGCAACGGTGGTGATGCAGGAGAGGTTGGTGTCATGGAGGTGTCCTACTGCAGTGGATAAGCAAAGAGATCAACCACTAGATTCAGACCAGGTGGAGAAGCTGGTGGAGAAGCTGCCGCAAGCATAGGGCGGGCAGCAACAACAGGGCTGGCAGCAGAGACAGAGTCTGCAGTAGCCTGATAACTGGCAAAATAAGGGGAAGCAGAGGATGAACTAGAGGGTGTCCCAGCACTAGCAGAGACATCGTGTTGAAGTGCAGGGAAAATTGATCTACAACCTGTACCTGCAACAGAATGGTGAGATAAAGATGCATGTGGTGATCGGCAAGGGAATGGTGGAGGTTGTGGTATTTTGGTAGGAGGTGAATGCAGGGCAGAGGCAAAGACGGGTTGGGGTGGTGTGTCATGGTCGATGAACAATAGGGAATAGGTTAGATTTGGAAGGGTGGTAGCAGGAGGTGGTGTGTGGTTTTGAGCCGAGACCTGTGCAATCTGTTCAGAATTATCAAACAAAAAAACATGTTCATGAAACCGGACATGACGGGAGATATATATACGATGAGATTCAATGTCAAAACATCGATAACCCATGTGAGAAGAATTGTAGTAAAAAAAACACACATGGAGAAGACCAAAAATCCAATTTATGATTATTATAGGGACGCAAAAAAGAAAAACAGAGACATCTAAAAGTGTTATAATAATGGTCTTAATACTTGATTCATGAATCTTATGAAAGTGTTATAATAATTGGACTTACCAAATGGCATAATCAGCCATTTGTATAATCCATGTTGTGTTTTAAAGGTTGTCTTTCATTCATTCATTAACTTTATCCTAATCTGATGGTAACCATTCTTAAAATCAATCTTTAAAAACACATTTGAACTTGTTAACTGATCCAACATGTTATCAACTTTTAGCATTGTATACATTTGTTTTAGTTTGATGTGGTGAGTTCATGAATAAAAACTTAGAGTTGATGAATAAAATCAGCCATGCTTTTGTTGGATTTATATAATTGTGTAGATATAGTATGTGATGACTTTTAGAACATGATTTTCTCTAATAGAGAAGAAAGAATTTCCATTTTTTTTCTTTTTTCCCCTAATTTCTAACATGAAGTTTATGATAGTTGTAGAATGAAATTCTTCAATTTAAAATAAATAATGATTATAACAGTTATATATCAAAAAGCCATAAATGTCATAAAAATATTAACATCATTACAATTGAAATACTTTTTTACAAAACAAATGAAAAACCAAAATATTATTATGACAATTTTGAATGTATACAATTTAAACTTTGTTAGAAGCAAATCTAAAAAGTTATTTGAGCATCAAACAAATGGATACAATTTTACCATTATAAACTCAAACCTAGTTGTTAGATGAACAAGCTCAAAATAAAATCTAGATGGGTCTAAAATATTAGGTGACTAACCTTGACATGAAATTTAAATGGGCCTAAATTGTATGATAACCAAAAAAAATTGATCCAGTAGTCTAACCTCAAAATAAAATCTAAATAGATGCAAATTATTAGGTGAACAACCTCAAAATAAAATTTAAACGGATGTAAATTGTTAGGTGACCAACCTCAATATGAGATCTAAACAGGTCTAAATTATTAGATGACTAATCTCAACATAAAATCTAAAATTAGATCAAAATTATTACGTGATCAATCTCGACATATTTTATTATTTTCAAATAGCATTTATCCCTTGAGACATAAACATGGAAGAAATTCACACCAACCAAGAAACTAATATAACATCATCAAGTTAACAAATTCACATGTATCCATAGCTATATCTATGATCGAGATTAAGAATCACACGATGAATTCCATCCATTTACTCGCATATTCGACATGATATTGACCAATTCACATCATAAAACAATTAGCAAACAAGATTTAAATTTCTATATCATCTTCAGGAGGGAGTAAACCGTGTGGACAACAAAGCATATACCTGTATAAACGGCCCAACGGCCTAGAAAAAAGTTAATTTAGCCACAGCATGAAAAGGTGACAAAACTCATGAAGCACGTTGGTTCCTTTATTATTGAGTGTCCTTTCAATAATGAAGAAGAACAGAGGCCCTCTTGGGCAGCTGGTCTTTTTTCGAGGCAGGCACGTAAGCCCTCCAGATTACCTTTCCTTTTCAAGACTAAAATAAACTAAAGGCTGAGGATGTTGAACCAGTCTACATCCATCAACCCGTCACCCTCTCCCTTCAAATCAATCTATGCCATTAGTTGTTTGAACAGCTGTGTGATGAGACTGCAAACTCTATCTCCTCCCCCCTTTTTCTCTGTGCGTAAAGTCTTCTAGAAAAAAAAATTATATATATATATATAATATTGTTTAATTTTACATTTCAAAAATATTTTAAAAAAATTATATATATATATATATATAATATTTGTTTGTAATGTTATAAGTAAAATAAAGTCCATGGTTTGTTAACCAACGAACCAAGTTTGATATGATATATTTATTTATTTTCCCTCCACTCCATTTTTCTATAACTAGATAAGTTTGGATAGCTTTAGATTTGACTCGGATTGCTTGTGAATATAATAACATCCCAAGTAATTGTAAAGAATATTATAAAAATACTGATTTATTTTATATTTAGTGGATTGAAATTATTATTGAATGCACTAATTTAAAGCTAAAAATCCACTAATTAGGATTAAGGTCGTAATCATCCATTCACAGCAACAAACTGATTTACCACCTCGTGTCCCAGAATTTAGCCAGAAAAGGGGCCATGCTCAATAATAATTTACTCGTTTTTCACCTCTGAATTAAAAGTTTTTTGTTCTTATCTTCTTGATTCCATGCATGATAGCACAGAAATTCTTGGCATTTGCCTAATATGTGTATTTTGGCATCATTGGAGCTTTCCCTAAAGCTTGGACATATGCCCACCGCCACCGCCCATCCTCCATAAATAATAAAGCCTTCTTTGTTTTTAAATGCAATTGTCAATTGGCAGCACAGCACACTGCAGCTACGGTTCTAGTCTCCGTTTGGGATTCCAGCTTTAATTTTTGGTTGGTTAAAATTTATTTTTTTAAATATTTTTAGATTGTTTTGATTTCTAAAATAATTTTAAAAAATAAATAAAATTATTATTTTGATATTTTTTTGAAAAAAAATATTTTAAAAAACAACTACTATTACGCTTTATTAAAAAATCAATTCAACTCAAAATTTTAAGCTGTTATGCGAGCTTCCACATAATATTATTTAAAAATTTACATTTCCTTTATAAATGTACATTGCCTTTAATTAAGAAAATCTAAAGTATTAAAGTATTATGTGAGTCCAATATTATGCTGTCCTATCTGGCTGTATTGGTTTTTTTTTTTTTTGTCTGTAAGGTGTTATAGCTTGTATTGTTTATGATTATATATTAATTAATCCTAATAAATTGTTATATTTTTTTTAAATTAGAAAGTTGAATATTTACAAATTAAATCTTTTATATTTATTTTTTAATAAATTTATATAAAGCTTGATTATACTTAGTGAGCGTTTGGAAACGCGGTTGCAACTGTATTTTTAAAAAATTAAAATTTTTTTATATTTTTTGGATTGTTTTGATGCGCTGATCTTAAAAATAATTTTAATATATTCTGTTAAAAAACATTTTAGAAAATAATTATAACCATACTTCCAAATAAAACGAAGCTGCTTATGATTTCATATTGTGTCAAAAGTTCACTAAGAAATGTTTTCAAAGATTTATGTTTTTATTATTATTATTATTGTGGGTTGAATATTCTTGATGGCATCTTTCGCAAATTAATTAATAGATAGCGTATAATGCTTGCTCTTTAATTCTTTATTTATTTATTTATTTGTTATCAAAACACCCTAATCACCAATCATTTGCCAAATATCTTAGGTGAAACCTTCCCAGGAGTAAGATTATGATATAATTGGAATTGTGCAGCAAATGTCAACTTCCTTTTAAAATCTCCAATTTCGGATAATTAATCAATAAAAAAATATCTATGATGAAGCGTGTTTTCTTGGTTCTTAGGTTATTGTGTTAATTTGTTTTTTCTTTTTAATTTTATTATTATCAAAATAAATATTGTAACCAAAAGATATTTAATTAGTAGAGAGGGAGATATAAATATATCCCACTAAAAAATGATAAAAGACGTAAATATCCTCTAATTACAACGTGAATATTATAAATTTTCTCAGTAAACAAACACGCTTGTTTCAAATATTTAAGGTTAGGTTGAGAATCAAATTGGGACAATTTCTCATAGTTGACTAATGGCTATAGTAACTTCAATAAAAGAAGAAAGCTTGTGTGTTCAATAAAGTAAGGGTGGATTTT
>Ga0325410_1009173_pt1 | contig 10605 bp, 6 predicted proteins | sample PopdelMetagenome_16_FD_206182 | JGI IMG/M metagenome (GOLD analysis project Ga0325410, IMG submission 206182) | Populus deltoides microbial communities from Bellville, Georgia, United States - Xylem-PdIQD-R3 | ecosystem: Host-associated > Plants > Phyllosphere > Stem > Wood/Secondary xylem...
TTCCCCTTCCCCTTTCTCCCTTTCCAGTCACCCCACCCCTCTCTCTCTCTCTCCTCTGAGCACAAGGAAGGCTTAAAGCAACTCATTTTCTCTCATATTGTTGCCTTTCTACTCTATGCTTTACTTTATGGCAGAAAACTTGGATAAAATCCTTGTTTCTGGTTTTATTAACATGTAGTTGTGCTAGCGAGGTCCCGATAGTTTGCGCCTTTGCGGGATGCTATTGGAAGCTTTGTTAACATGTAGTTATGCTTGCTTGGATAGATCTAGTGATTGTGATTCAGCTAAGGGAGATCTTTCAGATCTTAACCGAAGGGCTTGGATTCAAAGTTTTCAACAACGATTTTTTTTAATGTGATTCGGCCAAGTTTGTCCAGTGATTGTGAATCGGCCAAGTTTTCTCTTATTTAATTTGTTTCGGTTTTTCTGGTTTCTAAGGCTAAAAAACTGATCCGAATCAAACAAAACCGGTTCGGTTTGAACCGGTTCTTGGTTCGGTTTAGGTTATATTAACAAGGAATAGTATTTTCCGGTTCGATTGATTTTTTATGTTAAAACCGGACTGAACCGGACCGTGAACACCCCTACTTCCCACTCATATAGATATAAATAATTTTTTATTATAAATATTCGTTTATACTTCACGTGATATACTAAGTTATGAGAATCACTAAAGCATAACTTATCTTTTATCATGTTATAGCTAATATTTTTTTCATCAAAGAAAAAAAGCAAGAAATAATAATTTTTAAGTGCTACAAAGAATATTATATGACTTAGTTTATTTTTAAAAATATATCTTAGGATCTCTTATCAACTAGATAGGGTTACTATTTTTACACTTTTTTATATTTAAGATCATTAAGCCCATTCTCATTAATGAATTATACATGAGCTCTCTCGGTAAATATTTAGTTAATAAACCCGCAATATTTTTCTTTAACATTACATAGTCAATAAAAATAATCTTATTCGAGAGTAAGTGTTTAATGATATTATGTTTTTAACATATATATTTAGACTTATCATTATACATTCTACTTTGTCCATATTCTATTACTGACTAAATATCATAATGAACATGAATTATTGGCACTAGTATTGACCAAATGGAGTATCTTCTAAAAGATTTCAAAGCCACGTGACTTCCTTTTCAGCTTTATCAAGAACAATAAATTTTAATTCTATCATGGTTCTTGTGATACACGTTTTCTTAGATAATTTTCATAACATTGCTGCTCTACCCATTGTGAAGATATATCCACTAGTGGATTTTAAATCTTTAGTATCAGATATCCAATTCACATCACTATACATTTTAGTACCACTAGGTATACAGTATAATATATGTCATAATAGAAGATATACCTTAAATATTTGAGTACTCTATTTATTACATTTCAATTATATATACTTGAATTATTGATAAATCTACACAATATATAAACTGAATATGTGATATTTAGTCTTGTATAGCACATAACATACATCAAACTCTTAATTATTCAAGAATATTTCAAGTGATTTATCCCCTCATCTTTATTTTTAGATAGATGTACACTTTTGTTCATTAATATTTTGATATTGCTAATATCATTTTTAAAAATTTTCTTAACATAATAAAATTATGACAATATCAATCTATCAAATGTCTTAGTAAAGTTTACTTCTAGTATGACATCTACATCACCCAAGTCTTTCATATTAAACTTATTAGTTAATATTTTCTTAGTAGACTTGATTATGTAATTATCGTTACCTAAAACTAGCATATCATCCATAAAAAGATATAAAAGAACATAACATTTATTTGTGTTTTTTACATAAGCACATCAATCAACTTTATTGATTTTAAACTCATTTAACAATATAACCAAATTTTTCATATTATTTAGGTGCTTGTTTCAAACCATATAAGAAATTAACATGCCTACAAACTCTTTTTTTTATTATCTTTTAACAACAAACTTCTCGAGTTGTTTCATTTAAACCTCTTCATCAAGGCCATCATTTAATAAAGTTGTTTATATATCTATTTGATGTATTTTAAGTTTGTTAATAATTGTGATGACTATTAATATTTGTATAGAGGTTATTTTTTAACATAGATTAATATATGTCAAAATAGTTCATATTTTCTTGTTGTTTGAATACTTTAACAAGTTTTGTTTTATATTTGCTAATAGCTTCATTAGCTTTCATCTTTCTTTTAATGATCCACTTATGACCTAATGGCTTACTTTTTGATGGAAGATCCACTAGTTTCGTTGTATGATTATGCATAATGGATTCAATTTTACTATTGATTGCCTCTTTCTAATATGAAGTTTTAGGATAGGACATTGCCTCGAATTAGCTCCAATGTTCATTTTCTAAAAAGTATATGTTAGAAAATTAGGATTAAATATTTTGAATATTTTAACCCTCTTACTCCTTCTTATGTCAACTTTATCATCTTTCAAATAATGATGACCATTTAAGCTAATTTCAAGTTCTCTTAAGTGAATGAATTTCTTGTGTTTGCTTAAATAAAAACACATTTTAAAAAAAAATATAGCATTTCTTGAATCCATTATTGTATTAGGATGAACATTCTCAATATATGACTTGTGTATAAAAAATCGATATGCACTATTATAAGTGTACATATAATTTTGAGCATCTAAAATTAACCAAGCATATTTGTAAAAATATTTAATTTTATTAAAATTATATGACTGGGTACAATCTCTATTTAAAATATTCTTACAAAAGAATAAACAATCATCTTATTCTTCCCTTGAATTACTTGATTTATTTGTGAAATCAAGTCATGACTTGTGCTTTGCAAGAACATGAATTTAGGCATGTATTGCAAAGTAATATTTGGTGATTTGATACTTTAAAAAGTACTTTTGATTTGTCTTCAAAGTGATGTTGAAGAACTCTTATGAGGCATTTAGGCTTGATCCAACATAGCTTCGTTCCTTGTAAACTTGAAGCATGGATGAAGGAGGCTTGAAAGCTTTTAAGAGAGTTTCTTTGTTTAAAGAGAAAGCTTATCTTAAGACCTTCTTTGCTTGAATTCTTTTTTTCTAAAGTGAGACCCTCTATTTATTGAGATTCTCAAGTCCTTTCTCAATATCAAATGGCTTAGTTTTATTGGTTAATCTTTATTTATGAGATTTTGTGTTTATGACAAGATATCTTAAATATCTCATCTCATGTATCAACCTTTTTTTGGCCAAAAATATATAAAGGGCCATTTATTTTCCATATTATTTATTTCATCTTTTTATGTAAAAATAAAATAAAGATGACACATGTACATGGTGATATTTGATTGGTAGAAAATATTTTGTTTCTATAAATGCCCCCTCGAGACAAGTTCACTTATATTTAAAAATAAATGGGCATGTCTCAAAATTATAGTTGTGAGGGTTTTATATTTTGAATAAATTTTTTTGACTAAAATCTGATTTGATCATATTAAATGTTCACAATAAATAGATATATTTTATTGTAAAAATAACATATATTAGTCAAAATTGGAAATTTAGAGATCAATTTGATTAATATTTATCATTTCAAATAATATAATCAAAGTTTAGTACCCCATTTGAAACAATTGCATAGTTTAGGGACCAAATAAATTTATCCTTATGCATGAATAGTGACCAGTAACTTTGATCAGCCTACGGGACCCCTTCCTTTTATTGAATGTAGTTACTGTGACACAATCCATACATGATTTTGAATCTAATGGCACAATCCATTACCATGTCTCATCATCTTGAATCCAATGGTGCAATCCATTCATGATTTTGCTCAACGATTGATAAATTATGACAGATAAAAGAAATTGGTTGTTTTTCTCTCTTCTATAGATTATTGTGCCTCCATTCTTTCTTCTTTTCTTCATTCACGTTTCATGCATTCTTTCTCTTGTTGTTAATTTCTTGTATAGTTGTTAAATGCATTGTCAATCGTTGCTTCAATTTCCCACCTTTCTTGATATATACTCAGTCGTAACTTCAATTTTCTATCTTTCCTGATGCATTATTGAGAGAGAGGAGAGAGAGGAGAAGGAGAAATTTGGTGCTAGTCAATTATAATTCCTTCTTTAACATGTTGAAATAGGAAAATCCTTGTAAGAGAATTTCTACACTTCCCTTCTTCTCGTTCTTTCTTTAACAAGTGATTTTCTTTAGCTAGGAGTGTTTTTTTTAGGCTTATGTTAGGGCAATGGTTAATATTCTGGTATAAATATTGAATATCTAAATGAGGCTGATATTTAAATATCAGAAGTTGACTAGAAAATTCTCAGAGTTGTTCTAAATATTCATCAATTTTAATTAGGAGTATTTTTCTACCACAATATTAATTACAGAAAACCTTTTTCATAAAAATTTATTTGGGTACATGAGCCTATAATAAATTCTTAACACCATATGTATTCACACGAATAAATCTCAATTATAAACCAGTACATAAACTATCGATTAGAAACTCATCAAAACCTTTAAATCATATTCAGACCACACAATATAGTTTACCTCATGTACAGTGCGTTAGGGGTGCTAATACCTTTCTTAGCCACAACCAGTCTTTTACCCTTAAAATATCTAATAAAACCAGTACACCCGAGTTTCCTAGCGACCCTGAACCAAACAACTAAGCGGCGACTCCTACAAACCTCCTGACACCGCATGTTCAGATACAACAAATAGTTTGCAACTTGACCCAACAAGAACATGTCTTGAGGAAACAAGGTTATACACAATGATCACCCTCACTCTACGACTATAAAGAGATATAAATAAGTAGTATAAAATCACAACGAAGTTGATCAATCTTTCAAAGAGTTTGGAAGTTCAATCATAAACTTCATATAGGAATCACCCAATCACACAAAAGATAGCAAGAATGTCAATTTCTTTATTAAAAATAGTCTAACCTCTAAAAATCTCTATAAAAGAGTATTTATACTAGAAAGAATTCTAAGTCTAATTGGATATCCCTAATGGATATGGATAAACCTAATAAATAATAAAAATCCAATGAACCCAAATTTAAATAAAGGCCCTAATATATCTAAAAATCCTAATAATAACTACAAAATAAATAAAACAATAGCTCAACTAAAGTAATTAAGACTAAAGTCGTTTTTGTAATCTTCTGGCAGAATTAAATCTCAACTTCAAGCGCATGCTTGTCTCTCATATTAATTTATTAGAAGGGTTTTTATATATCATTGAAAAGATATAAACGTCTACTTTTCAGTTCAACTAGAGTCGTATTAAAATTCCTTTTATAGCTCTAGTTATGACCGAAACAGTAGTGAAATGTCAAAACTGACAGATTTGAATCTATCTTTTTGTAATGTCTGAATGTCCACCTACAAGCCTTTCTTAAACATGAATTAAATTAATCAAGCCTTGTACTTCATTATTAAATATTTTCTTGAAGGTCACCTTAGCCCATGTGTCTTGAAGAAGTCCATTAAAAACCTCTTTGAACCTCTTAGCTCTAAGTTTTGTCATTAGACCAACCTCTAATGGATCTCATTGTGTTGCTTATCATCATAAACTTTTTTTTAAAAAAAATAAACTTCCTTTAAAGTTTATGAACAAAAGAATAGTGAACTCAATATTTCTATAAAAAAACAAAACCTAAACTCTATAATAGAGTGGGGGGAAAGTAAAAGACGAAAGAGGTCGTTTGGAACTATGGCGTTTCACTAAATTTTAAAAAAGAAAATTTGTTTAAAATTATTTTTTTATAATATTTTTGAATCGTTTTGATGTGTTGATGTCAAAAAATATTTTTTAATGTATTTTTATATAAAAAATATTTTAAAAAAATCGATATTACATTTTTAAATACTAATTAAGCAAAATTAAAGGCAAAAGAAGCTAGGAAAACTGCGGAGAAAAAGGCAAATTAGCTAGTGTAGAATATTTCTCCTTTAATCTCTTTTTTATAATGTTTTTTTAAACCAAAATTAATACGAATTAAAATAACCAAAATTACTAAAATTAATTATCTTCTAAACTAAAATAATGTGACAATTCAATCTAACTGACAATAAAATAATTCATTTTATATATACCTCGTTATGTTTTAGTTTTTCAGTTTCCCTAAAAAAATGTGGACAAACTAACGTACTCTCCAATTATAGGGGTTGAGATCATTTCATATTCTATATTCTCGAGAATATGATAAAATATGATTATGAAATTTTGATAATTGAATGCAAATCAACGGTTGAATTTTATTTGACAATCTAATACTTTTCTAATAACTAATTTGTATAACGAATTATTGTTTATATATGAATTCAAATCTTAATAATAGATTAAATGCAATACAAAAAATATTATAAACATGATCTATCGTATTGTTACGAATATTATAAAATAAAAATAATAAAAAAACGATAGCCTAATACATTTCCCTAAAATCTACAAATAGACAATAGTTGAATTTATTACAAGTAAAATTCTGAATGATTAGAGATTATATGTCATTTTAGATAAATTTAGATATTGATTTTTATAAATTTATACCATTGATTTTAAAATCAATAGTTAGGATTTTATTTCACAAATTGATGGATTGTTAGAATTCTTTTAACTAAGACAAACCTAAAAAATTAATTTTTTAATGTAATCCTAGACACATTACATTATTTATTAGAACAATATAATGATATTTTTGCTTTTCTCATCAAAATTGATAAAACTTATAATTGTAAGTAAAATCATCTTTTTCAAGGTATCTATTAGATATTTATAAGATTGGTTAGGAATAAATTGGTCCACACATATTTGTTTTTCTTAGTAAATAACTTTGTTACCCTTAAAATAAAAATATATATATATAACTTTGGTTCAGGAGTTTTTTTTGTCTTTTTACTATTATTTGCACAATAAAATTATAATAATATCATTAAAAGCAAAAAAAACTATTAAACTTATATAGGGAGCTTTTTCATCTTTTTTTAATAGTCAAGTACAAAATTGCCCTTGTAATAATATACACATGGTTACAAGGGTATTTTTGGCTTTCTTCTAGTTTTTTTTTAATTTATTTTTGTGTTAACTTAGGGGTTATTTGGTAAATTTAAAATGTTAAATATTATGAAAAAAAAAGTTGCGGGACCATCCGTTACCAAAATTAGTCGTCTCCGATAATGTTTGGAGCGGTGTGTTGTCCTTTTCACGTTGGTGTAGTGCATGTGCACAACGAAAATGAGGTTGGCTCCAGTAATTTTTCTTTTCTTTTCCTCTATCTTTTCTCTCTCCTAGCCTAGAAATTCATGCCAGCCCTTTCAAAAATTGATTGTGTCCTCGAGTATCTATATCTATTAATTTTGGCTTTTTTTATTGCTATTTTTTTTGCTTTTAATGTTTTTTTAAATTTTATTTTATTTTTAATGTCAACCCTAAAAATTTTATTTTATTTATTCAATTTGCTCCTCATTTCTTTATTGCTTTTTTTGTTTTGTGTTTTACCCTTGTATTGATTTTTTTTCCTTTCAGTTTCATCCCTTATCATTTTATTTCATTTATTTATTATCAAATTTTAGTTATCATTCTTTTTATTGCTACTTTCTTATCTTTTTCTTGGTTATTTTTTTGTTCATTTTATTTTATATTATTTTTTATCCAATTTTGATCCTTATTTTTTTAATTGCTATTTTTTTATTCAGTCCCTAATTATTTTCTTTCATTTAGTTTCTATACTAAATTTAGTCCTCATTGTTTTAATTACAATTTTTTTTGTTTTTTAAATTTTTATGATTGAAAATCACACTTCGTGATTTGTTCATATCTTCCTTTCTACAATGTAATCCTGGTCTTATGACATGGGTCATTGTTATAGAATATTAGCTTAGTTTCAATTTAGTCTTTTTTAGGTCTTTTATTAAAAATTAATTTTTTTTTTCAATTTCATCATTCAACATTGTGTTATTAGACCTTGAGCTTCGTGATTTATTCCACTTTTATTTTTTGTGAGTTTATCTCGATCTCATGTCACGAATGGTGGGTTAACCCGGATTAACTTGATTTGTTTTCCCAACCTTTTATTTTTTTATGAAATTGATTTCCTTTCTGGTTTCATGATTTGGTATTAAATTATCGACCGTTGAGCCTTGTAATTTTTCTCGTTTTTATTATGTTGGGTTATCTCAAGTGCAGGTTACTCAAGTTAACTCGGGTTTTTTCCAGCATTTTTTTACTTAATTTAAGTCCTTTTTGCCAAGTTCTTTGTTTTAAAATCTAAATTGTTTTTCTCGATCTCATATCATAGGTTATGGGTTAGTCATGTTAACCCGTATTTACTCGAGTTTTTTTCTTCGACGTTGCTTTTTTTTTAATTGCTTTTTTCTTCAGTTTTATCCTTTCACATTATGTTTTTAGGCTTTAAGCTTTGTGATTTTATTTTTTTGTAGAGTTATTTCAATATCGTATCCTGAATCTCAAATTAGTCAAGGTAACTCTAGTTAGCTCGACATATTATCGCTTGGACATCTATTTTTATGTTGGAAAAAATTTAACTCGATCTATGATATAGCATGACTTATCTACTATTCAACTAAAACTGATAATTTTTTTGTTATAGGTGATTAGAATCCTTTTCAGTTTTTATTAATAATATGAATTTGTTTAATACAATAGATTATGTTATCGAGGAGAGCCAAAGCCATTAATCATGCTCTTAAGAATCCAATTTACTTTTACTTGGATAGCCTGGCAGCTATGTTGAAATACTACTTGTTCCAGACTTAAATAATTTTTTTCACCTGTTATGTTCTCGTCAAGGTTCTCAATTCAATTCCATTTCATCTAGAACAGCCAATATATATTTTTTTAATGTTTTCAGATCGTTTTGATATGATGATATCGAAAATAATTTTTAAAAAATAAAAAAAATTATTTTAATATATTTCTAAGTAAAAAAAACTCTGAACTGTCATTACTACTTTAATTTCAAACACACTTTTAATTATTTTTTTTTAAAAAAATAAAAAATAGAAAAGACAATGTACTTACAACAGCCCATTTAATATTGGATTAGACTTGGGCTTGGGCTTTAGCAAGGTGAATAGAGAAATCAAGTCCACAAGTGAAGACGGTGCCATCATTTAGCATTTGAGTGGGGCCCATTGAAAAGGGGAAACAGCTGAGCTAACAGCCGAGTTGGCAGCAAGCGCAGCAGTAATCTGCTCCGTCATTGAAACACAACAAACCAAAGTAAAAGATATGATGATTATGTCCTCTCCATTCGGTCAAAACCGTGTCCTAGCGTCCCCAACACGTGTCAGAGAATCATCATCTCCACGAGGTAGATTTTCTTGTGGTTGGCAAACCCCTTCCACCATCGACTCTCCCTCCCTCCCTCCCTCCTATGCATAAATATTTATAATAAACAAATACTTGTAACTTTCTTTCACGTCAAGGTGACCACTTTTGCACGATCGAACTAAACGTGTGCTGCTGATAGAGTTGTTAAGAATATAAAAGATGATTTATGGCAATCAACACCAAATTTACAGATATTATTTATTTATTTATTTATATATACACGCACCTCAACTAATCCTTATAAATTCTAAAGTTAACAACTATATAAATTTTCAGTGATCATTAATATTAACAATCAAAGAATTCAAACCTGAAATCATAAAAAAAATAAATTTTTTTATTTCAAACTCTTAACACTAAAACACATAAATAAATTTATATATATTTAATAGAAAAAAAAGTGTTATAAAAATAATTGGTAGCATTAAGACTCAAACTTTCTAGGTACAAATACCGATAAGATGATAATTAATCAAGAAAAAACAAGTGAATAAGAACATTTTAGGATCTATTTGTATCATTATATTTTTTTATTTTTAAAAAAAGATGTTGACAATAAATTTTGAGAAATAAAAAATAAAGAATTAATTAGAAGTAGCTAGCTAGGAACATCAAAACCTATAATACTTTTTTCTTCTTTAATAAATATAGTATGAGAAACTCCTTTTATTTTTCATTAGTCTTTGGGTAAATAGCTCAATTTTTTTCTTTTAGGCAAGTCAGTAATATATCCCCATATTTCTAATTGTATATATTAATAGTATGTTCTTCTATATATATATATATATTATTTTGGTGGCGTAGAGTTGCAGGAATCATAAACTTAAAAAAAAAAAAAAAGGGAGACTGAGGTCAGCAGTCCACCTGTTGGGTAAGGGTCAAATGAGACAACCACCATATATTAATTGATATCCACACAAATGGTCCAATTATTTTCATGTAGACAACTTGGGTCCGATAATGGCAATCAGAAAAATGTCATGGTCCAGCCTTTTTTTTGGTAACGAGGTCCGATTCAGATCAATTCTAAGAAAAACAAAATCCCAAATATTTTTTTATTATTATTCTTTTTTCTTTTTCAAGTTTATCCTTTTTATATGCCCTTAATTCCAATCCTAAAATCCCCGTTATTCACCATAAAACCAAAAGATAGATCATAACAAAAACAAAGAGGATGCATAGTTAGAACCTAACCTAACCTACTTGATCATATTCAGCAATAAATTAAATATGTTTATTGCATTATCTTTTATTT
>Ga0325410_1009177_pt1 | contig 10603 bp, 8 predicted proteins | sample PopdelMetagenome_16_FD_206182 | JGI IMG/M metagenome (GOLD analysis project Ga0325410, IMG submission 206182) | Populus deltoides microbial communities from Bellville, Georgia, United States - Xylem-PdIQD-R3 | ecosystem: Host-associated > Plants > Phyllosphere > Stem > Wood/Secondary xylem...
GAAAAAGAAAAAACTAGGGGGGAAGGCTGATTTTTTGTCGACTTTGGCCTCTAATTCCTCCTCTCTCAGGCCATGAGATCCATCCATATTTATAAAGGGTGGAAGAGGGACACTTTATTTCTTATGATGTTAAATCTTGGCTTTTGGTTCGATCTGGAAGGATCTGAACCGTTAGCTCAAAGTAGCTATAATAGGCTATCAGATTTATTGTAAAAAAAGGACTGGTCAGTTTGGCCACTTTAGGGCGATGCCATATCCACTATGGTATCAATCAACTACCATTAGAATGTAGTTAGGTGTCAGGTAATCATTTTTGTGTAAGTTTTGTCCAATTTGATGAAGTGATGAAAGCATAAAATGTATTAGGAAGGAAGCCACTCGAGCAGCCTCTCTAGAGAAAAAGATGAATAATCAACCCCAAAACGATGTTGTTTTAGCTAGGTGCATTTTAGTCCTTCGATTTCTAATGTCTGTTAGTTACATCCCTGATTGGCTTCAAACTTTCAATTTTTTTCAATTTAGCCCTAACAAACTTCAATTTCAGCATCTTTTTCACAAGGGTCCTTGGTCTTGGATTTATAGAATTTGATCATTAATTGACCAATTAAACTTTCAATTCTCTACAATTTCACCCTGATTTCAATCAATTGGGTCCCTTGAGTTTAGTGTCTTTTCCAAAATGATCATTGGTTGTGAAGTTCTTGCAATGTTACCCTTAATTTGAATCATTTGACTTGGTAAAAAATAAATTTGGTCTTCTAAAATTCCAATCTTCTCAATTAAACCCAAATTGGCTCCCAAACTTAATTTTCACCAATTAAGCCCCTAATAAAATTAATTTGACTCATTTAAAGTATAATTAAGTCCTTGCACCTAATTAAATCCTTCCATTGAAACCAAATTAGTTCTCAAACATAATTAAACTTTAAATTGGCCCATGATTAAATCCAATTGGTGTATTAAAAATCTAATTATGTCCTTTGGCTTAATTTGTTTATGCAGATTCGTCCAATAATGATTTAATTTGACCTTGAATCTGCATTGTCTCTTCAATTTTGGGTAAAATAGGGTACAATTAGACTCCAATTCCATCCAAAATTGTAGCTTGATTTTTTCTCCATTTGAAATCCTCCTAGCTTGCTTTTGCCAAAATGCTAGTCTTTATTTTAATTCTTTTTTGGAAAGGAATAAGATGAATTTGAGGAATAACCTAGAATGGGTTATGATAGTTACCCTTCTCTTTACAATGCTTACGATAAAAAGTCGTGTAAAAGACTTTAGATAGCAAGCTTTGTAAAGAACAAAAAGAAATGAGAGATAATTGATTCACTAGATTAAGATATAGTCACTCCTTCTAAAAATGTTTGAAGTGAGGGCTCAATAGAGCACTTAGAGGGGGAAAAAAAAGATAAGGCTAGAAAATGCATTATTCGAAGGAAAAGAGAGATAGGGTTTGGAAAAAAAATGATGATCTTGGTGAACATACTGAAAGACCCCCTTTTTTTGAAGTGGCATAGTTGTACCAGACAACCTACCTATTGGTGAAATTAAAAAAAAAAATTAAAATGGTCAAATTGTTAAAGGTTTTTCTAAAATGATATTATTATAATAGGTGATCTGCCCAAGTGAAAAAAATGCAAAGATCTTTTGAGTGGTGAAAAATGCGAAGATTTTTTTAAAATGGTGAAAAATGTGAAAGATTTTTCAAAATGGTCTTATTTTAATGGGCGACCTGCTTAGGTGAAAAATGCGAAGGTTTTTCAAAAATGGTGAAAAATGTGAATGGTTTTTCAAAGTGGTTTTATTTTAATGGGTGACCTGCTTAGGTGAAAAATGCAAAGATTTTTCAAACTGGTGAAAAATACAACTTACCTGGCGAAAGGATTTGGTTAGAGATGCCTTGAAGGAACAAAAGGATAGGGCTCGAATGCATACTATCTAGGAGATGAGAGCTCAAAGGAGCACTTAAAGTGAAAAGAGACAAGGCTTGAAGGCACACTATCTAAAAGGTGAGGACTTAAAGATAAGCTTAAAAGAGAAAGATAAGGCTTGAAGGTGTACTATCTAAGAGATGGGGGCTCAAAGATATACTCAAGAAGAGATATTATATAGAGATAGGGCTGACACACTATCTAAAAAGTGAAAGCTAGAAAGCACTCTCAGAAAGGAAAGATAAGATAGGACTAAAAAGCATATTATTTGAGAGATGGGACGTAAAGGTGCTCTCGAAGGAGGTAGGGTTAGAAAACAAACTACTTGGGAGATGAGGGTGTAAAGGTGCTCTCGAAGGAGGTAGGGTTAGAAAATACACTACTTGGGAGATAAGGGCTCAAAGAAACACTCGAAAAAAGATAGGGTTAGAAAACACACTATTTAGAAGATGTGGACTCAAAGGCGCATTTAAAAAGTGGTAAGGTTAGAAAATGCACTATCTGAGAGATAAGGGCGCAAAGGCATAATTGAAAGGAGGTAGGGTTAGAATACGCACTTCCTAAGAGATGAGGGTACAAAGGCGTATTCAAAAGGAGGTGGAGTTAGAAAATGCATTACTCGAGAGACGAGAACTTAAAGGAAGGCTTAAAGACTCACTAAAAAAAAGAAGGCTTAAAGACGCACTCAAAAAAAGAAAGGCTTAGAAAACACACTACATAGAAGATGAAGGCTCAAAGGCACGCTCGGAAGACATTTATTGGTGAGACACTAGTTTGTCAAATATCAAAGTAATCCATTATGATCAATATGCATGTATACTCACCTAGTAAATATAGGTCCCTTTTTCTTATTAACTTTTCTCCTTCTTGAAAATTCGAGTCTCTATAGTATGTTGCGACGACTTTTTCGCTCTTGCTTACTCAAGTCATATCTTGTGATTTTTGACCTCTAGGAAGGTCATGATATCAGCATATGTTTTTTCCCTCCAACCTTTATCTCCAAGGTCGCCAACTTTACCCAACATTTTCTATTTTTTTAGAAAGGAAATCATGGAGCCAACCCTATTATGTGTTTTTTAGATTTGCCCCCAGCTTGATCATACACCCAAATTTGGATTTTCTATAGAGATGAGGTTGTGCGAAAGAAGATTCGGTTCTATACATGGAGTTGTTTTCATAGAGAATTTTTGGAATTTGAAAGCTATTTCAAACACAAAAATCATATTATTAGTTTAAAGCAAACTTGTTACAAATTCAAGTGATTCCTATAGATAGGTCTTCATAAGTGTTGAAAATATTGTTTTGCTTTTGGTGAAAATATGACATTTTATTGGTCAAATGAGTTTAAGCTTCAATATAAGGGTTTCAGAGAACCATTCTTCAAAGCATTCATTTTATTTGTATGAATAATGAAGCTTGTTTTGTATGAGAAAGTATTGCCTGTCGATCCAGGGTTCATGGGTGTCGCATATGTGCGATGTCGCGGCGATTGTCCACTATTATAAAGTGTATTTGTCTGGCAAACATGGGGAGATAAGGAATTCTTATCTTTTATAAGTGGAAAGCAGGAATGAAAGTCGTCACCTAGTATTTGGCCACTAGAAACCTTAATTGGTCTCAGAGATCGGGCACGAGGACTGGTTGCGTAAAGGGAAGATATTAACACCCCAAATACGCCCTACCTAATGTAAGCTGTATTATTTGATTGTCTGATATATGCTAAGATGTTATTGTATTTCTAACTGTCGGCCCATCTATGGTTTAAGAAAAGTTTTCCTTGGTAAGGAGATCCTTATCTTACCGGGTTAAACATAACCATTCTAATGTCAGTAAAAAAACTATCCTTTTAATATCAAGAATATGTCTTACGTATAAGAGGAAAATACTTAATATTAAAATAAGACAATGATTTTTTGGAGATTTTGAAATATTGGCCTAGTTCTCATGACTTTAATAAACTGGTTTTCAAAGTTAAAATGCATGCTAAAACATATATATATATTTTTTTAAAATTTTCTTTCTATGGAAATATGATATGATTTTTTTTAGAGACTTGGTCGTATGCATGAAAACAAGACTTTTTTTTGTTTTATAATTTTTGCAATGTTTTGATGAAAACTGGATTTGTATCTTTACAATATAAAAATACAAATCGATATTAATCAAAATGACATAAATTTTATGTGGGGAATCAACATTTTTTTTTGAAAAAAAGATTTTTTTTCAATTTTTTTACTGGACCGAACCCAGCCCAACCATTTTGGTTTGGGCTGGTGCTGTCCGGCCTAGAAAACAAAAAAAATAGTGGAGAGACTCTCCACTGTTCATTTTGTAGAACAATGGAGGTCACAGAGCCAAAAAAGAAAAGGAAGGAGGAGGAAGGGAGTGGGGCGGCTAACCGAGCGGTGGCGCTGGGGCTACGGACAATGGCATTGTGGTGGTTCTTCTTCTTCTCCTCTGCTTCTCCATGTTTCTTCTTCCTCTGGTTTTTTGTTTTTATGTCTGCTGCCCCTTATCTAGCTTCTGTTTCCTATTTTCTTATGCTTTCCTCTCTGTCTCTTCTTGTTTCTCTTTTGCTTTTTCCTTTTTGTTTTTAGTTCATTCATTCCTCTCTTTCAATTTTCGTTCTCCTCCATTTTTTTCTTTGCTTTTTTTCTCTACTCAGTTTCTTCTCTTTCTCTCTTCTGTATCTCAAAAAATTCTTTCTTTTTTTTTTCTCCCTCTATCTGCCCATTTTTTCATTCATCCCTCTCCTTTATTTATAGGAGACCAGGGGAGAGAGCCACCCCTACCCAGTCCAATCATGCCGAATGGGTAGGGTAGCTGGGCGGCCACTGGGCAATCATTCCAAGGCGCCAAAGAGCTTGTTTCCTCTACTCTTTCATCTTTGGCAGGTCAATGGGTGTGGGTCATGTTGGTTTTGAGTCTTTGGGAGAGAGGGAAAACAAGAAAAAACAGGGGAATAAACCCCTTCTTCCCCTGCCTCTACGTGTGCAGGGGAAGAAAGAGAACAATGCCATTCAAAACAACATTGTTTTAGTTTTTTTTAGAGGTTGGGGAAAAAATTGAATTTGGAGAATAACCTAAAAATGCTTTATGACAATGGGTAGGAGGAGAAACTATCTGACAGATTAAAGCATCAGTGTCGGTGGCAATTGCTATAGACAGTGCTGTCTTTGGTTGTCTAGGACGGAGGACCATGTGATGTCGACGAGTAGCAGGTCGAGGAGGAGAAGAGCCTGGGCCTATAAGCTATTGGAGAGGATACGAGGAGAGATCTACATAGAGTTGTGGACCGGCTAGAAAGCCTGTGGAGGGATTGGTCAACACAGCAAGGCATCAAAAAACCTGTTGCAGGATCAGTATGTTCTATAGTAGTAAGCTTGGAAGCTTGAACCTCTATTGATGGAGAACCTATTCCTGTATAACGATCATTGGAAAAAAAAAAGATGGTGATAGTATGGCAGGGTTGGATGGTGATGGATTGATTTCAGAATCAATTGGCATGCAGTAGGTTTATTGGGTGTGGCGGATGACAGGGCAAAGGTGCTGGTTTGGCAAGGTTGTGGAGCAAGAGGCTGAAAGTTTTGGGGAGGATTCAAGGTTGGGAGGTGTGTAGGGTGTGTGTAGGGTACAAGTTGATATGCTATCTGTTCAGAATTCACGAAAGGAAAAACATCTTCCTAAAAACAAACAAGACGCGAGACATAAATACGTTGAGATGCTAAATCAAGACAACAATAACCAAGATGAGAAGAGGTATATCCTAAAAACACACATGGAGAGGAATGAAAATCTAACTTGTGAGCATGATATAGATGCAAAAAAAGAAAAACAAAGACACCCAAAAATACATAGAAAATTATAATTAGGAGTACGACAAAACAGATACTCAAACGAAGATTTATTTTGGAGAACAAGTGTAGACATGTGATTAATAAGATATACTGATGATTCAAAAGCATAGTTCCAAAACTATAGTAGTGCACTACATTAGCCTAAAAGAGTGAGGCCGATTTTAATAATATGCTGATGGCGACGTTAAACGATGCCATTTTATTCATGAGTATGATGACAGATTAATTAGTAATGAATACCAATAGTCTGAAAAAACTGATGTAATTTATAATATTCACCACCCCAATTAGTTTGAACAAATTTAATTTTACATGAAAACCGATTCTTAACAAATGTTTGAAAACAATGAAAAATGAAAAACACATTAGATTTTGCAACAAGAGGATAATACCATATATGTTTGGTAAGTGCATCAATAAATATAACAAAGTAATGAAAACCATAAGAAGAAATCATAGGGGCAGGACCCCAAACATCACTTAATATTAAATCAAATAGGGCAATAGTTTTATGACCTATAGGTCGCAATGACAGATGCGATGACTTGCCTAATGGACAATGACATTAAGCAAGAGAACGCCTAGAAGTACAAACTATTTTATTGTTGGAAACAAACAAATTTAAAATGCAAGAGGTAGGATGACCCAAACGACGATGCCACAGCTCAGCAATCGCGGAGAGGCAAAGAGACCAAAACACTTAAGGAATTGATGTAGCAGAAGACTCAGATAGAACATAGAAACCATCATTACTCTGACCAGAAAGGAGAACTTCCTTGATGATGAGATCCTTGACATAAAATAAAGAAGCATGAAATTCAAAGTAAACATGATTATCATGAAAGAATTTTTGAATAGATAATAGCAGTTTGGTAATTCAAAAATACATTTTGAGGAATGTAACTTGGTATGCCTAATATGTGATATGGTAAGGCCCTTACCGTTATCAATATGCAAATGATCATTACCAAGATAGGGTGTAGAATCAGTTAGAGTTGCAAGATCAGGTGTGATGTGTTGATTCACGTCAGTGTCCAAGAACCAAGTAGTAGCAGAAACAATCCCTACAACAAGATGAGCAGAGGGCTGTTGGGTACTACTGTGAAACTGGGCACAATAAGGAGTTATGCGAAACTGGGCACAATAAGGGCTATACAACATAAATCTAGATTAACCATTTAACAAGTAAATTATTAAAAGAATAAGATAACAAATATAAAACATGTTAGTATCAAACATTAAAGTCCATGTTAAGTTTATATTATACTTATTCTTACACCATTAGCACCTTTTCACCTTGACATAATAAACTTAACTAAAGATAATGAAAGAAAGAAACATCAATAAACAAGATAAGAACATAAATAAGATATAAGTTAACTAAGTAAAGGAAAGGAAATGAAAAGCATAAACAAGATATTAATGAAAGCAAAACTTAAGCATTACAAAAAATATAAAGAAAGAGAGTAAGAACATGATCTTGATCTAAAAACCAAGATGCCTAAATGCATGGCAAATGCCTCCTTTTATAGGCTAAAATTTGGAACTATTGATTTGTTGACTAATTGTTGAGTAGGTGGCCACTTTTTGACTTGGTGACAATTCTTATCTTCTTATCTGAACAAAATGTCATTACTAACGTCAGGATTTAAATAGATAGTCTCATAAAAGTTCTGGGAAATTGTCTCAGATTTCCAACAAAAAAGGAATCGGTGCATTTGGATTTCTAGAACTCGAGATATGGGCTGAACACTGAACAATGTCTGGGCTGTATGACAGATTCTGACTCCTCTGTTTTTGCTACAATTTGAACTTGAAAACAACTTTTTTGAATCTTAGACTCTACATAAATGTTTTAGGCCTATGTCTTAGCTTTCCATACATATAAACTAGACCTAATTCCAAGTTCTATATCTCCAGTTATGATCCAATAATCGAATGATGTTCTAATTTGGACTGAATCAACATTTTTTTTTGAAGCTTAGCCCTCTCTTTGTCTTCTCAATTTCAGTAGTTAAACTCATCAATCAATCATTTGATTTATGTGATAGGCTTGTATTTAAAATGAACATTTACCATAAATTAAAGGTATCTTATATTATCAGACATGTTATTATAGAATATGCTATAGTTAAGGAGTTATTGATACTTCCAGTGCAAAATGATGATATAAAACCTTGATAAAAATGCACTTGTAAGTACTAATCAAGGGAGAAGTCGGCAACAATAGTATTAGAATCCATTTAGTAAAGGAAGAGAAAAGTTGGTTGTAAGTAGGATGGAGAGAAGTTCTGATGACAAAAGGCTTTGATACCAAGTCGAGAATAATTATGAGGCTTTACCTTTGGTTTAGCCAAACCTTTTCTATGTATATGTGGAGGGCAATATACAATAGTTAAGGTAGAGATTACAATACTAAAGTAGTGCCTATAATATTTCCTATATATACATTCTATAATACTAATGAATAACCTTTATATTTATATAGTGAATTTTGATATGTCATAATAACCAACAAGAAAATGATAGTGGGCTCGCACTTATAATGTTGAGCTAAGCAAGAGAAAAACCTTTAATTGCCCCCTACATGCGAGGCGATGCATGTGCTTTTTAAAAATTTTATCTCCAACAATAATTTTTTTGGCCCTTAAACTGAAAACACAATTTTTTAAACACTTAGAAGTAATTTTAAACAATCACAAAATCCTAATAACTCTTTTATTTGAAAACTTTTTTTAATAGTTATAACTCTTTAATTCTTTAACAATTCTTTTATTTTTTAAACTATATATTGTAATAACTCTTTAATTTTCTAATTTATTTTTTACCTAACTGTTTACATGAGCAGCTTATATAAACCATGCACTCTTATATGAGGATGTGCTAACGATAGTATTTTTTTGTGTTTATAAAGCTTACTAGTATTTTCTTTTAATCTTGGTCTAACTATTTTTGTAACCCTCATTTTAGAGGAGGAACTTATTGAATTAGATGATAGTCTTGTATTAAGGAAATATCCTTATGAATATTATTTGTGCAAGACTCAGGTTTTATTTATATTTTTTTTCTTCTCATTATATTTTCTTACAACAGTTGGAAGACTTGTTTTTTTTTTATATATTTTTTTAGAAACGAGATTCTTAACTTTATATTTAACTAGAAAAAAAAGTTTGGCCACCCAGATGATTGTAAGGTGGAAGACTTGTTGATGTGGCTTTCCTTGGTCTTCTCTCCAAATACAACGCAACTTGACTGGATATTCATGGATAGTCAGCAAATTAATTGGTTATTTAACTAGAATAGACTGGTACTGGAGAATGGAGATGATAGCTACGTTCCGGAATGCATATTTCCCCTTTCCTCGTTGTTTCTAAAATTATTTAAATAACAAATTTTATATGTACTAATATTTGCACTCAATTTGTCCTACTAAATATTAATATTATAGCATTGTGAAGAGATCTTTGATTTTTAATCTCTTTCGATTATATAAACACTTATTTTTTACTTTTTGTTAATCAAAACTTTCTCTTGAAGTTTTCACATTCTCGCCTATTACAACTTTTAAAATTCCATTCTTTTGTATTATGGTGTGTCTAGAAGTGTGGTAAAACTTTAATTTTGAATAATTTTATTTTTTAATTAATTTTTTATATTTTTGGATCATTTTAATGACTAATGTCAAAAATAAATTAAAAAAAATAATAAAGTATTATATTAAGGTGTGTTAAGAAGCGTGGTCAAACTCTAATTCTGAAAAATTTTATTTTTTTAAATTAATTTTTATACTTTTGGATCATCTCAATGGCTAATATCAAAAATAAATTATAAAAAAATAAATATTATTTTAATATATTTTTAAATAAAAAACATATTAAAAAATAATTTCTATCATAGTTTGAAATAAATTATTACTTGTCATTCACCTGGGTTTTACTTGTAATACTCTCTCTTTTTCTCTCGTATCAGATATTGTTGAATTTATACTTAACCAGAAAAAAAAAGTTTGGCCAACCAGATGATTGTAAGGTGGAGGACTTGCTGATATCATTAATTTGGCTAAAACAAATTAATTGGTTATTTGATATCCACCAAATGATCAGAACAGTACTGGAAAAAATGGTTATGAACTTTCCATCAATATTGACTTGGTGCATTTAATTTCCAGGATGGAGATGTTTTATGCGTATCTTGTTAAAACCAAGGCCACCTCATTTTACAAAAAGTTTTGACGTGTTCATCACTCGTTTCTAGCTATGTTCATTATTTTTCTGGATTCGATGTTGAGACTTGCCAATGTTACTAAGTGTTTGGAATTGTGGTTAAATTTTGCTTTTAGAAAATTCTGAATTTTTTTGGGAATTAAGAATTTTTCAACACACAGGCTTGTATTTGTGGGAAAAAAATATTTACCTGATGATAAAATTTTAAAAAATAAAGTCTTGAAAGAAGCGCATAAGTCTAAATTGATAGAATCATGCAAGAAGCATGAAAATATATAGAGATTTGAAAGAGAATTGTTGTTGGCCTAAGATGAAAAAGGAAATAGGAGAGTATGTGGCCAAGTGTGCAAACTGTCAACAAATTAAAGTGAAACATCAGAAGCCTGCTGGGGAATTATAATCTCTTCCAATTGCAGAATGGAAATGAGAGAATATTACTATAGATTTTATGTTTGGGTTATCGAGAAGTAGGAAAGGACATGATGCCATATGGGTGATCGTGGATAAATTGACAAAGTCTTCTTTGTTTTTTACCTATAAAGATGGGGGATTCAGTTGAAAAACTAGCTCAATTATATATTAAAGAGGTGGT
>Ga0325410_1009182_pt1 | contig 10600 bp, 6 predicted proteins | sample PopdelMetagenome_16_FD_206182 | JGI IMG/M metagenome (GOLD analysis project Ga0325410, IMG submission 206182) | Populus deltoides microbial communities from Bellville, Georgia, United States - Xylem-PdIQD-R3 | ecosystem: Host-associated > Plants > Phyllosphere > Stem > Wood/Secondary xylem...
TTATACCCACTTAAACTCGGGTCAGATATATTTAATAATATTATTAATATTATAAATATTATTATAAATATAATTATTAATAAATTAAAAAAAATATTATTACTATTGAAAAAAAACATAGGTTTAATTTCAAGGCTAAAATTATTATTATTATTAAATATTTTAAAAAATATTATTATTCTTAAAAAAATAATAATAAAATCTGACATGGCTGTGAGATTCAAATTCACTTAAATATTGATATTTTCACTCAATTGAATTATACATCATGGTTAAATGATGTGGTTTTTTTAAGAGAGAGGCTTGATTAACTAATAATAATAATAATAATTTGTTTTAATATATAATGTTTTCACGAATTGATTTACGGAATCCTAAGAGGCAATCTTAATTGATATTTTCGTAAGAAGAGATTGGAAAAAATACAGGATAAGATAAAGTAAATTAATCAAGTCTACACAAGTATAAACTCTACTATAATATAATAAAATTAACTTTTAAATTTAAATGATTATTTTTTTAAGAAGCAAAGGTTAAAATAATTGTATTACTTATTATTACTATTATCATTCAATCACATTTAATATGTAAGAATAATGTAGTGGATATAAAACATAAAAATAAAAATAATTTAGTTAACATATTATTTGCGAAGACAAACAACTATTTAGTATTTAACTTTATCGAAGTACGAAAAATTTACCATCTTCCTTTAATTTGCGAGCTGACATGGCGCATTCAGGAAGATAATGTGTCATGTGCCAGCTCTTTATGATAGCTCTTTATGATAGATGGACAATAATAAAATAAAATATAAAAAATATTTGAAATATTATTTAAAAATAAAATAAAATAAAAAATAAGTGTATTTAAGGTTGCACTTATTAAAGATGATATTCAAAAATAAATATTTTTTATTTTTAAAATAAAATTTAAATATATAGAACACAGACAAAAATTATAATGAATTAAAATAATCTCCATAAAAATTAAATACATATAAAAATAAAAAAAACTGTAATTATTTTAAAAATAGCTAAATACAAGAAAAAAAGAGAGAGTATGAACATTAATTTTAATATAAATTTATAAATTATTTTAAAACACATAAAAAAATATAAAAATATTTTAAAAGGCAAAAATAAAAAAAAAAGAGGCAGACAAGTGCTGGGCTCATTTATAAATGGCATGCACATGGGCATGCTAGGACAGCCCGTGCAAGAGCTCTATATTTTTTTATTTAATTGGGATGAAAGACATGTTGTATGTCCTAATATTTTTTGAAAAAAAAATCATACGGTGTGTCGTTTAGTATTCTCCAAATTCCAATCATTTTAGTGGCCTAAAAAAATAGTATTTATGCTTTTTTAACCTAGAAATCTATTTTTTAACCTAATTTTGATCCAAAACACCTAGAACTAAACTTAAACACCTTGAAAAACCCGTAAATAACCTTTAAAAAAACCACAAAAAGCCAAAAAATAACCCAAAATAAAAGCTCTTTCCAAGCTTAGATATGATTTTTAAGGCAATTTCAATGTAAAAAAACATTTAAGTTCAAATCCCCTCGCCAAATAATTTGTTTTGACATAAAAATTGATTATTTTAGCGTACAGAATCAATGTCAATATTAATTTTCTCTTTTTTTTCCTTTAGAATCCAACATTCTTTAAAAAAAACAAAAAAAAACTTTTATATTAAAATTGAATTGAAAAACTAGTGAAGAATCGATCAAGTATAATTTGTAAAATTTATGAACTAAAATAAATTTTTTGTGATGATTTTTAAAGCATCATTTATTTGTGGTGTGTTTTTCACTTTTATCACTCGTCTTTCAAATTTTTTCTCAATCAATAAACTTGATTCAATTATTTTTTAATTATGCTAAAAAAAGATGCAATCATGTAAAATAAAAGTTTAAGGGTTAAAATAAAAAAAGAGAGCAGTAAATCCACATTAAAATGTGAGAATATGATAACGAAATTGTGATGTTATGTTATTTTTTTACTTAGCTGCACCTATTTTTATTTTAATTAATGTGAATATATATATATATATATTTGTGATATAATATTCTTATATTTTATGTGGATGTCTGAGTTAACTTACATGTAGCTCGATTAATCCTACATGTTCTAAAATTAACAATTATATAAATTTCTAATGGTTCTAAAATTTATAAATTAAAATACTAACTTTTAAAATACAAACTTAAAATTTGACAAAAACCACCTCAAATTTTAACAATCTTAGTTACACTGACAAGACAAAATTTAACACTCTTATTTAGACTGACAAGACACAGTTATTGTAGGATTATATATAGGTGAACTTAATTGACTGCCACGAAAGATACTATTCTGGCTTCCTCTTACAATGGACACTGTCTAAATTCAAATACTTTGAAAAATCATTTAATCCTGTAACCTTCTTTCGTTTTTTTATGCCTTCAATCCATCTATTTGTTGTTTTTATGATTTTTCTTAGATACAAAAGAGCATATTTTAAAGAAGAAAAAATTAATCTAAGCACCTCAAGGTTTGATCTTTTTTTTTTTTCATTTTTCAGCTAATTTTTTAAATATTAAAATTTTCATAATGGATCAAAGAATAATTCAAAATTGCATCCAAATAACAACATTAGTGATGGAAGGACTTATGGTATGAATGGATCAATAATATAAGGGCTGAATTAACAATATTTTTTTCATTTAGATCATGTTTATTTTTACGTTTTAAAAATAGTTTTGAAATATTTTTATTTTTTTATTTTAAATTAATATTTTCAAATCATTTTAATACACCAATATGAAAAATATTTTTTAAAATAATTTTATTTTAATATATTTTTAAATAAAAAATATTTTAAAAAAGAATTATAAATATCCTCCAATTACCTAACACAGGTTCGAGAAAAGGTCGTATCAGTAAATTGCCTGCATGTCATGTCTAGGTGTATGAACCTCCCAACACTTCTCACGCTACCCTTCAAAAATCCAATCTCAGACGCCACAGACATTCTAAGTTACGCTACAATCAACTTTCCATCACCCTTTCCTTATTTAGAAACTCCACTTAATCACATTTCACCCTTTTTCAGCTTCTTCTCTTTCCCTTCAAGAAGCCTAGGTACTGTGCAAGAAGCCCTTATCTCTCCCTCCCTCAATATTTACTTTTGTTCAGTGCTACAGCTTTCACAAATTAAGAAGTAAGGAAAAAATATGGGTCGTGGAAAGATTGAAATCAAGAAGATAGAAAACCCCACAAACAGGCAAGTCACCTACTCGAAGAGAAGAAATGGTATTTTCAAGAAAGCCCAAGAACTCACTGTACTTTGTGATGCTAAGGTCTCTCTTATCATGTTCTCCAACACTAACAAACTCAATGAGTACATTAGCCCCTCCACATCGTACGTATACTCGTATCATGTTTCTGGCTAAGTATTTCTTCCGTGCTTTCTCTTCTTTCTTTCTTTTCTTGTCTTTTATGTTGCAGTTTTATGAAACCTTGGTAATGGAACTGTAGTTTTTATTGTTAATTATGACCAGGACAAAGAAGATCTACGATCAATATCAGAACGCTTTAGGCATAGATCTGTGGGCCACTCAATACGAGGTTAACCTTTCTTTTCTGTCTTTCTTCTTATGTTTGATCTATAGGACGAATATGAGATTCCTCAAAGGATTTTGTTTGTGAGGTTTGCAGAAAATGCAAGAGCACTTAAGGAAGCTGAATGATATCAATCATAAGCTGAGACAAGAAATCAGGTAACTTTCAAAAGAAATAACCTTCGCATATATGCATGTAGTTATGGTTTTTATGGGAATATCTGTAAATTTGTGGAGCTACTAATTAAGGTATTTGTTTTTAACAGGCAGAGGAGAGGAGAGGGCCTGAATGATCTGAGCATTGATCATCTGCGCGGTCTTGAGCAACATATGACTGAAGCCTTGAATGGTGTGCGTGGCAGGAAGGTCAGATGTTTTCAAGTGAACATCTTTATATAATTATCAAGTTCTAATTCCTAAAATTTGAGCTTACTAGTAATTTGAGTTCGGTCCGGGTGTATCAAGCAGGTTAATCTAGATCAATCTAGGTTTTTTTCCTTACCAAATCAAAGTTGTTTTGAGGATTTTTTTTTAAAAAAGGTTGAATTTTGGATCAACTTATACAAATTTATACATCAATCTACAACTCGAATCTTACATTTAATCAAACTCTCAAATTAGTTCTTATAAATATGATATTAACCGGTCGGTGTTTTATGTACATTAATATTATGTTTTAGTTGAACTCTTTTATCATTTTTTTTTTCAAATTTGAGTTATTTTAATCCTTCTCAATTTTTATCATTTTGGGATTCTTGGAAACCCTGGTAAGAAAGAAAATACACACCCTTTAACTTGTGCTTCTTTACCTTTGCATTATGGATTTTCATGAACTGGATTTTGGGTTACCCTTAACCTCATCTATAGAAGGGATATGCCTTGTAACACTTTACACCACTTTACACTTACAATTTCAACATTCTTTGATTATTTACAGTACCATGTGATCAAAACACAAAACGAAACCTACAGGAAGAAGGTTAGTGATAAAAAGAACATTTTACCTATTCAATTTCATGCATGTAGCTTTTGGAACAAATTCTCTGGCGATTAATTGCAGGTGAAGAATTTAGAGGAGAGACATGGAAACCTCTTGATGGAATATGTAAGAATCTAAACTTTCATGTGCTTGTTTTTGCTAATTTTCCAACTTGGAAAAACACATGAATTAAACCTGAGATTTTTTTTTCTTTTGTGCTTTGGGATTTAAGGAAGCAAAACTAGAGGATCGACAGTATGGTTTAGTGGATAATGAAGCTGCTGTTGCACTTGCAAATGGGGCTTCCAACCTCTATGCATTCCGCCTGCATCACGGGCACAACCACCACCACCACCTCCCTAATCTTCACCTTGGAGATGGATTTGGAGCCCATGAACTTCGCCTTCCTTGAGTGGTGCTCGAGGTCGAGCTTCCAGCTCTTCAGACATCCTATCTAAATGCGTGTGCTAACTAGAGATGCTATCTAATATCATTTAATAATTAATTAAGAGCCTGGAAGTAAAAATACTTTCATAGATTGTAATTTACCTCAGGGTAATGTGTATGACAGCTTATTAGATTGTGATTTGAGCAAGGAATGTCATTCCTTATGGATTAATTAAATATTAAAGCTTTTTTTCACAAATATAATTCCACTTGGAGTAGCACTCTGCAATATCCCTTATGATCTGCAGGCTTAATAATTATATGATTGAAATGTGCTGGATCAACCGTCATATGTATGTACGTATGTGTGTATGTATATACTAGGGAGTCAACAACACAGGGTGTGCAAGCACCAAATGCATTATCCACTGTTTTTGCCCAAACCCCATTTGGCACAGGTCGGCAACACCACACCAATGCCTCCGAACCCTTCTTTCCCCGCCGCCCTACACAAACCAAATCCGCTGAATTCTTACCTTATTTGATTAAACAGAGAGAAGAAAAACATAACAAAATGAGCACTAGCATCGAGACACAAGGCTAAAAAGAATAACAAGGTACTTTATATGTGTTTGTGATATGCCGCGGGTATCGTAAATGCATTTAAAAAAACATGAAATTATATATATATATATATATATATATATATATATATAATGCTAAAAGATTATATTACATGAGTAACCCAATGATTAAATAATTGATCCCCTAGTTTGATAGGAGAACCGGCAACCCGCCACAGTAAAAGGATAATTATTTCCAACGTTTTTTTTTTTTTACTAAAAATATTAAATTATATTCATCATAGGATAAAGGTCGCACTAATTATTATTGTTTTAATTAATCATACTTGAATGATTTAATTTAAAACCTAAATGAATTTGATGTTTGATTCACCGATTCACTAGTTGATAAGACCAGTACACGTTGTTGTTAAACCAAGCACCTTCACTTTTCCATCAAAATCCAATCGGATAAAATTTACTTTTCCTTTTTTGCACCTCAATATCCTTTTTAATATCAAGTTTGAAACACTGACAAGATGAAAATTTACCATAAACTCACTAGGCAAAAAGGTAATCTTCACCTAAGCAGAAAAAAAAAACCCCTTACCCGAGAGATCCAGTTCTCACAGACGCCGTCTAAACTCACCCCTCAGCCATAACGTAATATCCTAACGGATATTCACAAAAACGTTACCCGCGTTTTTCAATTCCACTCTCTCACTCTCACTCTCACTCCTCCCAAATCCCCAATCCAATTCCCAATTCCATAAAAAAATCAAATCCCCAGAATTCAAATCCCAAATTCCCTCCCTCCAAATCTCTTGTACTATCATATATGGCAGCACTTTCTGCTACTGCCACTCCTATTCTTACTACCAACACTTCAATTCCTCCCTCGTGGATCCCCGAAGACGACCTCTTGTTAAAAAACGCTATCGAGGTAATTTCATTTCTCTCATTCTGGATTTCTTCATTTTCCATTCCTCAATTCTACACCAAACCCTAGCTTTCGAAAAAAATATTTTAATTCTCTGTGCTGTTGGTGTTCTATCGATTAAAGGCAGGTGCATCGTTGGAAGCCCTAGCGAAAGGAGCTGTGAGATTTTCGAGGAAATTTAGTGTGCGTGAATTGAGGGATCGGTGGCATTCTTTGCTGTATGATAATGAGGTATCCACCGAAGCATCTAGTAGAATGGTAGAGTTAGAACTTTCTAATTTTTCTTACTCAAAAGTAAGTAGTAGTAGTAATGGCAACAGTAAATTTGGTTTTGTTGTGAAAGAAAGTGATCCTGTTAAGAGAAAATTCGAATGTGTTAGGCAGTTGTATTATGCAATGAGGAAGAAAATGCGGAAGCGTGGTGGTGGTTTTGGTTTTCTTGGTTCACTGGATGGCGGTGGTTGTGAAGCGAATGGTGGGTTTGGAGAGGATGATCGAGTGCATTTTGGATTTTCTGGGGAGGATGAAGGTGGGGTGGGGGATGTGCGTTTCGAGAGGGAAAATGTGAGAAAGGATGTGCAGGATATTGGAGATGGGTTGGTTGAGTTACGAGATTCTGAGAGAGGTGAGGAAGCTGGGCCATGTGGTGTGCCGGAAAGGGATGTTTTGATTCAGGCGGAGTCGTCTCTGGTGCCAAGGGTGCCGTTGTGGAAAACGATGGAAGATGTTTCTGCGCCTGAAATGCCAGTTAGTGCGAGTGTTGAAGGTAAAGGTAATAGTGGAGAGGGAATGTTGGTAGACAATGATGTTGTCGATGGGAATAAAGTAAGTTTGGCAGGAGTGGATGTCAACCATTCAGGAGTAACTTTCCAAGAGGAACCTACTGTTGATGCACTTGATAGGTCAACTGCAATTTCAGAATCTGATTTTCCAGATATTTCAGACTCGCTCTTGAACTTTCCTAATGAGGATGCACCACTTTTTATGGATGTTGATGGGAAAGATGCGATAGATAAATCTTGTTACGATAGTGTTACTACACTTTTGGTGAGTTCTCCTATTGATGTTCAAGGTGACGTGCCTCATGTTAAAGCTCCAGAGATATTAGCATCAGATACAAGCCTTGGAATTCCTGATAGTGCATGCCCTGCAGAGTTAGAGGTTATTCCAGAGGAGTCGTATTCTGTTGGTGGCAATCAGGATAGTAATTTTGTGTTAGAAATGAGTGCGCCATCATCTACATCAGCATCAAATATTTTGTCTGCTGAAGAAAATGATGGAGAGATGGAGTGCGTTCTAAACATGGAAGACTTTGAGATCCCATGCAATGATGATGCATTCCTAGCTAAAACATTTTCTTCTCCCAAAATAGAGCAAACTTCTAAGAAGAATCCCTACCTGCCTTCCTCGAGTGTTAATCAAAAGGATTGCAAACAAGAGCTACTCTTGCTGAAGAAAGAGGAAAAACCTGCTCAATGTCTTACTTCTCCACGGATGGTTGGGCAGGTTATGTTGCCAGTATCCAGTCCAAGACACCAACATGTTCTTTATGGAGCCAAATGTGAGTCTCCTGCTTTGATGTCTAGATCAGTTATCACAACCCATGCAGACCCAATTCAGTGCAGAGAAGCCCCGGGAACTCCTACTCCTTCTACAGTTGGACTACTAAAGTCAGCGACATTACATGAAAATTTAAGTTTCCCTGTAAAAGCTGTATCAGTACCCTCAACATCAAATCAGGAAGAAAGTGGTAGTGATGATGATGTTCCCTGCTTTTCAGACATTGAAGCCATGGTAAATTAGTTAGATTTTGTTAATTGGTGACCCTTTCAGAATCTCTGCTTAAATACATTTCCTAGATTGTTCTCTTATATATATTTTTTTGTTTCCTTCAGATACTTGAAATGGATCTATGCCCGGATGATTCGGATTCATTTATTAATCATGAGGGTAGGGCATTGATGTTTTGCTTGTTGTGTTACTTGATTGTGCAAACACATCCGACTTAAGAGTCACACACTTAGCTATATTTATTTGCACACTAGCCTCAAAATAACTTTTTAATTGCTGGTGGTAGTTGGCAAAAGTGGTGATCACTAATTAATTGAATTTGGTGACTAACATCAATTAACTAATAAAGGAGAAAGAGATTGATTCTTTAGACAGATAGTTGAAATAACTCTGCTATTTAATTGATTTTTCATGTAAGTTGAGCTAATATCTGTTAAATTGAACTTTCTAGTCTCAAGGTATCAGAATGAAGAAGCTACGAGGACAATTATAAGGTTGGAACAGTGTGCTCGATCTTCTATGCAAAGAGCCCTTGCATCTCAAGGAGCACTTGCTATCTTGTATGGGCGCCATTTGAAGCATTATATAAAGGACACCAAGGCATGTTAAATTGATGTTTGACCTTTTATTTTTCAAGATAACATATCGGGGACTGATCATTTATCTACTTGTAGGATTGCTCTCTTGTTCTTATGAACCTCCTGTTTATGCGTAGGTTGTGCTTGGCAGAGCAACAGATGATATGGATGTTGATATTGACTTGAAAAGAGAAGGGCCTGCCAACAAAATATCAAGACGGCAGGTGAGATTTCTCTAAATTTCCTTTGATTCAATTTTTTTTTCTAGATTTTGCATTTACAGCTGGTTGCCAGAGCTTGAGTTTATGTTGTTCCTTTTCACTTGACAAACCTCTCTTTAATTTATGGATACAGACTTTTCTGAGTCTTAAATTTTTTATTTAGGTATCATGGTCTGTGACTGCTTGCATATATGAGCATCACTATTCATTATAAAACTCAAGGGAACATGAAACTGAAGAGGACATAAAGAAGAGGAGCAAAAACAGTAGCAATAAAGGAATAAAAAAAATTTATTAGGGAAAATTTCTCTGTAGAATTGAATGTGTATCTCACCATCTTGAGGTTGGCCTAGGGACCCTGATCATTGTTTCTCTTACCTGAGGAGCTAGTTTACAATCCAAAGATGAGAAGTATTTGCACTCTATTCAGATGTTTTTAATCTATATTTCTGTTCAGCAATGCCAGACATTTTATAAAACTTGAAGTAGATTGTTTCTCTTAATAAAATATTTGCTGCTTATATTAGTTCTTGTCAGACCCTCATTTTAGCTTCTTAAGATCCTATGCTGCTCTGAGTTGCATGAAAGCATGACTGGTTGTCTTTCATTTGCTAGGCACTCATAACGATGGAAGGAGATGGTTCTTTCTTTTTAAAAAATCTTGGTAGGAGTCCGATATTTTTGAACGGCAAAGAACTCATGACTGGACAGAGTATGGGTCTGAGGTCAAGTAGTTTGATTGAGGTACGCAGCTTCTGCAGTCTTCATAGTTTCCAAGTTCAAATCTATTTAGAGTAGTTTTACTGTCATTTATTTGCTCCACTGTATTTTCGCTGCTCTTCCATACTGAACTATCTAATTTCTTGCCTTGGTTTGTTATTACTTGCAAGTGGATTAATACAATTGAAATTGTTGAATCTGCAGATAAGGGAAATGGCATTTGTGTTTGAAGTGAATAACAAATCTGTGAGGCAGCATCTCACGAATGTCACCAAAAACCACAAAGAAAACAATTTCAAATTTGAATGGTCAGAACAAGGGAATAACCACCGAGAAACTGATATCAAGTTTGAATGGTCTGAAGGGGTTCCGTGACTAGAGAAATGTCATCAGCAGGTTCGTTTCTCCTTTTTAAGCTTCCTAGGGAAGGGAAAAAAGTTTCATAGTAGTGTACCCAAATTTCTTTCTAGCATTTGTATTGTCCATGTATAAATAATTTATAGATAGTCCATGTTATGTATATGAATAATAGTGGATCCCAAAGGTGAGAAATTAGAATAGCTGAATAGAAGTCATAGCTGGCAAGAACTGTTTTTTCTATCGTTCCCTTTTGGATGAAGAAGGTGCCAATTCAATGCTGAATTGCTGATGCCAATGTTTCCTTGCTGTTACTTTTTTAGTCTGTGTATGTGTGCATTGTAAGTCTTCCATCTTCCATAATGATTTATGGCGCTCAACTACAGAATCATGAATGGAAGAGGGGTGGGGGGGTGATAGTTTGGGTAGCCGTTATCAGCAGTTTTCTTCTCACCGA
>Ga0325410_1009183_pt1 | contig 10599 bp, 3 predicted proteins | sample PopdelMetagenome_16_FD_206182 | JGI IMG/M metagenome (GOLD analysis project Ga0325410, IMG submission 206182) | Populus deltoides microbial communities from Bellville, Georgia, United States - Xylem-PdIQD-R3 | ecosystem: Host-associated > Plants > Phyllosphere > Stem > Wood/Secondary xylem...
CAATTTAGAACTGTTAATATAAATTGCAACTCTCTAGCAGAAGTTCATAAAGGTGAGAAGAAAAAAAATTGTCACTAACAGGAGCAAATGAGCCCAGCTCTATAATTAGCATCCATTATGAAAACATTCTTTTTGAAGGAAAATTATAATATTAGAAAATATTCTTTTTAATAAGATTGTAGCATTCTTTTTATAATATTAGAAAATATTCTTTTTGCACAGCCCTTCATAATATTTTTTTCTTAAATTTTATTTATTATCTTTTCTATGCATATCTATTTTTTTTTATCATATATTAAAATAAAATGTAGATTCTAAAAAGCTTCATATTCTATGCATTAAGAGAGTGTTTTTATTGAAGGAAAATTATAGAAAAGGAATTTAGGAGGAAAATCAATGGAGTTTTACCATGAAATTCCAATTTATTTTTGTGATTATTTGTTAGGTAGAAACCAGGGTGGGTTTAGGTCCATAATCTCTTGCGCAGAATCTTGAGTTTAGGTCACATTAGGCAAAGAGATAGCCCATGATGGTGCAGCACATCCGCATGTGGTTCACCCTCCATAACCAATTGGGTGCACCAAATAACAGTTCCACTAACATTATATTAGAATCATGGTATATGCATATCTGGATTGTTTTCAATATAGATAGACATGACTCAGATATTTGTAGCTAAATAATTTACTTATTTTAAAGTTTGTGCAAAGTTAAAAAAAAATTGACCTAGAATACAGAAAAATATTTTCACTGTATAACATAATCTAAAAAGATAATAATATCCATGTTTAATTTCTTTTTTTTTATTGACGTGAGTGTCCGGATTAGCTTGCGCGCACCTTGACTAATCCCACAGGTCCTGAAGTTAATGATCATGTAAGTCTCCAGTGGCCATTATATTAGCAACTACAGGGCTCGAACTTGAGACTACAGAGAAAACAAACCCCTTAGTCTCAAGCTTTTATCACCGAGTCACCTACTAGATGGTTTCCATGTTTAATTTTTTAATAACCAATAAATCAGTGTAAAAGATTAAAATACCTTCATATTAACTTTTCCAAGAACAATTCATAATAAACTGTGTCTATTAAGATATTCTATACTTTTGGTGAACAAATTAAACGGTCCAATATCATACAAGTCCTGGTGATGCTAATGTAAACCAAACATAATCATTTATCACAGACCATATAACTTACTGCATGCAGAGACGATCTATCCACTCAGGTTCATAGACCACATTAATTTGTTCAAGAAAAAATAAGCATATTTGCAGCCAAATAATATTAATCCTTTTATTTCATGGGAAGATTATTATAGCATCAGTGAAGTATATTATGTTTTTGTCACTATGCCTCATCACTGAAGTCAACGTACAAATTAAGCAAAATGTACACTTGAAAATCAAAATATATGTTTTATTCTAGTTAGCAAAATTTCTTAGAAATTGAGATTTTATCGATTGATTACAAGTAATTTAATTTTGTTAGAATAAAAATTATTATTTATTAATACAAAAAAAACATGCACATCATTATTTTTACATTATAATCACGGAAGAAAAAACAATCATGGCAATTGAAATTTTTTATTTTTAAAAAATCTAAAAAAACAATAATGGTTGAAACTAGTTTCTCAACCATAGTTATTAACTTGACCTAGCCTGATAGGTTGATCAGGTAACCAATGATCTAGAGCCTGGCTCATGTATAGTTTTATCTTGAATCGGTTTGGAGGGTAATCCAATCAAACTAGAGTGATACCGATCAAGTCAATTGTAAAAATATATTTTTTTTAAATTGTCAAAAACAACGTGGTTTAAATTTTTAAAATGTTTGTTTAAAATAATAACATTTAAAATAAAAATATTTTATTTAAAAAATAAAATGATATTGATTTAGGGTTGGCCTAGCAAGCTCATAACCTGGATTTTTTATCAAGTCGGATCTCACGCCAAGTCTGTTAAGTAATAATGAGTGTTTTTATGAATTGATTAAAATAAACTAAATTCTTTAGAATTCTTAATTTAGAATTTGTTTTTTTCAAAAACTTATAACATTGTGTGTTTACAAGTTTAAGCTACAATTATCAGTAAAAATAACTTATAGCATTAAGACTCTATTAATCGAAGATTCAAATTTGTTGACTATTATCAAATTTTTTCAATCAATTGAAACGACACCACAAACACATAAAAGATTAAATAAATTGGGTGTTTATTAAAACAGAATTATAATTTTTTCTTTTTTCTTTTTGCAAAAAAAAAAAAAAGCGGCAGAGAAGAAAAATAAAACAAAAGGAGTGGTACTTGTCCATAAATTATTTTTCTTCAGAAGGGAGGTTTTATAAGAAAAAATGGGTTAATATTTTAGGACGTATGTGTTCATATAACAACCGAATAACCCAAAATTGAGACATATAAAATGAAATATTCAAGATAGCATTAATTAGCCTCCAAAGTTACAATCTGGAATTTAAAATTTTTACTGGGAAGGTTTTAGATTTAAATTTTGGAAATGGAGTAAATATGGGAATAATGAAGGTTATGGCTATTGTCTAATTTAAAATTCATTGGATCTTCATTTAAAGGAAAAAAAAACATAATATATATATATATGTGTGTGTGTGTGTGTGTGTATGTGTGAATCACATCAATTTTTTTATGAACATAAAAAAAATATTTAGATGTTGTTAATATGTTTTTTTAGTAAAAATAAATTTTAAATCATATGAATGTTGACATAGTATGACTCGATCAACTTAATAGGTCTAGAAAAAACCCGAACAGCTGGTAAAAATATAGTTTGATGAAAAAAATCAATGTGATATTTTTTTTAATATTGAAACATAAATATATTAGATCAATCCAGGTTAATCTGCTGAATCCGCAATTAGGATCAAAAGACTTGGATAACCAAGATGATGGAGAAGTGAATCATATAATAATAGATCAAATAAAAAAAAAAAGAATAGAAAGGGATCATCTTTCAATATTTTATATTAATTGGTTGATTTTATTTTCTATTTTAAAAGGGTTCCAAAACTATAAATTAAGGCCTAGAAGACACCTTGAAAAAAGACAAGATAAATTAAGACACTAAAACAAGGACTAGAAAAAGAGAGAAGAACAAGAAAAAAGAAAAAGTGATTCTCATACCTTAATTATGTTGATTAACTGAACAATATATTAATTATTCCATATTAACAACTTAGGTTTACTCCATTTTATGGAGAAATGTTTTTTAGACCAACATTAACATTTAATAAAGTAGTCTTATAAATCACTTATTACATTAATTAACAATATTTTTATATGTTATTTTTCAAAACATAAATTTTTATTTTTTAAAATTTATTTTTTGTATTATTACACCAAAACAATAAAAAAAACATCAAAATAATTTTAATTTTTTTAAAAAAAACACGTAGGTGTGAACAAAAATTAAGACCCTTAATTTGTTGATGGGGTACTGCTCCATAAATGATCAAAACAGCTGGGGTTAGTTTCAAACCACAACGTCCTCAAGGAAATGTCAATTTCTTTCATTCATTTTCAGCCACAAACAAGCAGCCATAACTTTGAGGATGATAGCAGTGAGAAAGAAGAAAACATATATATATCTTCCTTATAATTTAGAAATGATTGCATTAGCATTCTCGCGCTGAGTTTAATTTATTCAACTGCAAGAAATGCAGACTGTATTTTTCTTTTGTTCATCTTTAATTTGTAACTTTGCTTTCCCTATTTGCTAGCTCCAGTTTTCTTGCTAATTTCCAGTAAAAGCTAACTCCTTCTACAGCACTAATGAATCCGTGCTTGCAAGCCATGAAAAGGAACAAGGATATGATGAGGTGTGTGTGTGGGCGCTTGCAAGCCATGAAAACGAACAAGGATATATATATCTAGTGTTGAAGAATCTGTAATATCTCAACATTAAACACAAATGATGAATGAAGAAAGAGTTAGGCGCATGAGCTAAATATCAGCACATAATAACCGGTATAATTCATCCACAGATGGCATCTCGTTGAGCAATATTTCAAACTCCTTAAACGATAAATCTCTCGCCAGAACTGGATCACCACTAGCATATGACGCATTATCATCCACGTCCAATCGAACCCTTTTTTCCCTGATCTGATCCCTTGATTCCAACTTCCTCGAAAAACCCATCTTTAGCTCATCCCTATTTCCTGACGGTGCAGAGTCTTCGCCTGTGAGCTTTTGCACCACTGACTTGAAGCTACTCGCATCTGTCTGCACGTACTCCGTGTTGATTATCACCACCTTCACTGGCTCCCTAACAAGACCTGCCATGACAGTAGTTTATTGAATATATAAATCTTGCTGTTTCAAAATAGCAGCAGCTAGGAAAGGTTTGCTTTTCTTCTTTTTTTAATCACGTTATGAGAGACCGGAATTTATAGAGTGAAGCGCCAAACTGCTAGCCGGTACGGAATGGCTGCAGCTAAAAGGAAGGACACACAGATGAGACAAGTTGACCGTTGATATGTTTGGCAGGCAATCTTGAAAGAGGTCAAATGTCAAAGCACACCATTTAGGGAACCAGTCGCGTTTCATGCACGTGGCAGGAAGATTCAATTTACACAAGGTTCGAACCACATTTGTGTTCATTGACGAGGTTCATTTGTTATTTATTGGGAGTTGTCATGAACTAATTCTAATTATGGTCCTCCAAGTTTCTTTTATATTTAGCTTTTTTTATTTAAAAAATAAAAAATTTCATAAATTTATAACTTAAAAACATTTTTGGAATATAAATAGATTAGTTTTTCATATGCAACGAGTCAAAACACTAGAAGGATAGTCAGATTCGAATATTATTGACGGGATAGGCTGAAGAATAAGTTAATTGAAGTAAAATTAAGTTTGAAAGTCAATTTGATCAAAATTAGAAGAACTAATTAAGTTCAAGACCTTAATTAAACTTCTAATGGGCTTAATTGACTAAATTAAGGACGTAGTTAAAGAAAAATTAAGTTAAAAAGTCGATTTGACCAAAATTAGAAGAATTAATTAAGTTCAAAGGTTTAATTAAACTTCTAATGGGTTTGTATGACTTAATTAAGGATATAATTAAAGCAAATTTAAGCCTGAAAGTTAATTTGACCAAAATCAGAAGAATTAATTAAGTTTCAGGGCTTAATTAAACTTTTAATGGGTTTAATTGATTTAATTAAGGGTTTAATTGATTTAATCAAGGACTTAATTGAAGGAAAATTAAATTTGAAGACCTAATTTAGGTCAATTTATGATAATTGAAAGATCATGGACCCAATTGAACTTTAAAGAGCCTAATTGGTACAATCAGAGGCTTAATTGAAAGGAATTAGAAGTTTACAGGGTCAATTGAGGACCAAATCAAGGAATCCTAAAATCAAGGATCATTGTGAAGAAGTTGTGAAAATTAGAGGATCCAATTGAAACATTCTAGGTGTGAAATTGAAGGAATTCTAAAAAACAAATAGGTTCAATTGAGGGCTTCATCGAAACACTTAAAAGAGTAGGGACTAAGTTGAAGAAAGTACTTTAAATGACAGGTCTTTTATTTATAAAATAGAAACCATAAATGACACATTGTTCAATTACTATTCATTTTCTTCTTCATTTCAACCCAAAAAGGTTGCCTGAGTTGTCCTATTTCAACCTAATTTTGACCCTTATTATCTCACTAAAATACCCAATTTTTTTTCTTCTAAAATGCAATAATGATTCCCCTCAACATGATCCAACCATCAGAATCATTATTTTATCTCTAAAATATTAAAAAAAAACCATAAAGACCCATCTCAATCACAGCTCATGAAGAACATGTATGAGCTACACTCTTCTACACTATTCCAAACCCTTCAAACCTTCATCTTTATATCAATCAAGACCTTAAGTGCTTAAATCAATGTTTATAATGTTCATATTCAATTCTAACCGTAGATCCTCTTTTTTTGCCCTAAGATTCAAGAAAAAATAACAACAAACTCACACCCTAACTGCCAAAATTTCCAGATGGTGTGAATAAGCACTTTGACAACCGTAGAACATGACAAACTTTCTTCCTTAGCTGTAATTAATGGTCATAATTTCTTCTTGAACATCAAGGGTTAAGATTCTATTAAGTTATTTGTGAGAGGTTCCAAGTTCATTGGTTGGAAAATAAAAGGAAGCAGCACTAGGTTTGGAATGGACTTGTAGTGGTGTGTAAGAAGAGCAAGTATAACTTCCCTCGTTATCTTATTTCATGAGGTTATAAATTGATGTTTTCATGTTTATTTTACTAGATGAAGCTGCCATTTCTGTTTTTATCTAAGTATTGCATGACTTTGGTTAATAGATAATGAAGATATGAGATGTAAAACAAAGGTTCATTTATAGTTAAAAGATGGTAGTTCATTTCCATAGAAAGAAAACATGAAGGGTGGTGTTTTTTTTTTTTTAAGACTGTAACATAGTATTCTTGATGTTATCCAAGTGACACTAAGATATCTGTTAGAAGATCTAGTTGGTCTAGTAAACAAGACTTAGGATTAAGAGGTTCAAAGAGGCTTTCAAAGGAATTCTTCAAGATATATGGGCCAAGGTGGATTTCTAAAAGATATTAAATAGTGAAGAACAAGCCTTGATTAATTTAGTTCATGTTCAAGAAGAGCTTGTTTGTGGGCATTCAAACATTACAAAAAAAAATTGAAATAAGAAGATTCAAATTTGTCAATTTTGACATTTCGCTATTGTTTTGATCACAACTGGAGCTACAAAAATAATTTTAATATGATTCTAGTTGCATTGAAAAGTAGGCATCCATATATTTTGAATGATAAATGGAATGTATTATAATTCATTAATATAAGAGAGAATCATGCATTTTAAGTTGGGCTTTGATTCTACCAGCAGATTATGAAAATGACTTTAGTCTTATTTAAATTAGTTGGGCTATTGTTTTGTTTATCTTTTAGTTATTATTAGGCCTTTTAGAAATACAAGGGCCTTTATTTAAATTTGGTTTCATTGAATTATTATTATTTATTAGGTTTATCCATATCCATTAGGGATATCCTATTAGACTTAGGATTCATTCTACTATAAATACCTTTTTATAGAGACTTTTTTAGGGTAGATTATTAGAGTATTTTTAATAAAGAAATAAATATTCTTGATATCTTTTGTGTAGTTGAGTGTTTCTTATACTATGCTCTTTATTGAACTTGCAAGCTCTTCGAATGATTGGTCAACTTCGTTGTGATTTTATACTATTTGTTTGCATCTCTTTATAGATATAGGGTAGGGGTGATTATTGCGTATGACTTTGGTTTTCCAAGGCAAGTTCTTATTGGGTCAAGTTGTAAACCATTCAAATATGATTTTAGGGTATCTTGGGAGGTGTCTGCATAAGTTAGTATCATAGCTTGTGCTATTATCAGGTTATATCCCTTTAATATTTAGTTTGTGTTGTTTCCTGATTTTCTTTTTTTTCTAGTTTCAGGTAGGGTACTGTTTCTTTTAAAAAAGTATCTATTCTTCTCTTGTTATTTCAAAGTTTGCATCAAACCTTATATACACACACACACACACCTCCCAAGATAATGGAAAAATAAAGAAGTAAAGGTCAATTAAGATGGATATAAGAGATTTATTTGTGTGAAAAAAACTGATCATAAATTTCTTTCTTTCTCTACTCCTCTTCATTATTATTATTTATTGTAAATAGATCAGGAAAAAAAAAAGAGAAGAGAACCCTAAGAATATATAATGAACATGTAGAGATTTTTTTTTCCTTATTTGCTACTTTTTCATAACCCAATTGATGAAGAAAATAAAAAAGAAAGAATTACCGAACTAAGAGAAAAAAGAGGAGTTAAAGCTATTTGTAGCAAGTATGGTGGAATAAGTTCCAACTTAAATAGAATTGAACAAGACCTTTACAATGCTACACTGATTTAGATTTAATAATTAGCTTTTAACCACTATGATCAATCAATTGTAGATGAAAAACAAAAATATAAAATAAGAGGATGCAAGAAGAAGAAGAAGAAGAAGAAGAAGAAGAAATAGGAGAGAAAGGAATAAAAATTATTTAATTCATCATTTTTTCCTTAAATCATTATCCTCTTGAATTTTGTTACAAATGAAATGATTTTGAGACAAAAAAAAATACTAGAATAGCTGCTAAAACAATTCCCCTAATGTTCATTTATATCCAACACGTGGCAGAAACCTTAACTAACTAAAGACATAATCAATAATAATAAAACGGTGCGTAGGTAGTACTTGAAATGGTAAGTTTCATGTCACCTAACCTAATAACCTCTAACATCTATACGGTGCGTTTAACAAGATTTAAATATAATAGTCATTAATTTAATTGATTTGTCTCCCATTTGCACTTCTTCATTTCTATGCTTGGTTATTCTCTTGGTGCAACAAATTATATGACAATCCTTCCCCCTTCAGCACACCCTTATCCTTAAAGGTAAAGTGAGGAAAGTGCAAAAGAAACTCATCAAGAAACTCCTAAGTAGCCTCTGAAGGTGGAAAGGTCTTTCATAAGATCAAAACTTGAGTGGCATCATGATTCTTGTGTTTCACTATACGTCTGTTTAAGATCAATTAAGGTTAAAGTGCAGGCTCAACTTGAAAGTCAAGTAATTCTTCATACGCCCTTCTATTACCCCTGCACTTCTTCAATTGTGAACATATGAAACACTAGATGAATTGTTGATGAAGTTGATAGTTCTAATTTACATGCCATTACACCTATGCATTCAATGATTCTATACAGACCATAGAACTTAGCTGATAGTTTATTGAATGTCCTATTAGCAACTAAAGTTTGCCTATAAGGTTGTAGTTTAAGATAAACCCAATCACTCACAACAAACTCTCTATCGCTCATTTTCCTGTTTGATAGTTGTATCATTCTGTATTGTGCTAATTTAAGGCTACTTTTGATGATCTAGAGCATCTCTTCCCTCTTTGTCAATACTGCACCAATGTCTTCATTACTAGAGTCTTTAGGGAAGTATGGTATATGAATTGGTGGTGTATAACCATATACTATTTCATACGGTGTAGACTTAGATAATGAGTGATAGTTGGTGTTATACCACCATTCAACTAAGGGTAACCATTTTGTCCATTAATTAAGAGACTCACCAATCATGCATTTTAAGTACTGCTCCTGATACTTATTAACTGCTTTGATTTGTTCATCTATTTATGGATGATAAACTGTTGAAAAATGCAATTCTACACCTTGATAGGCGAATAAACTCTTTCGAAATTGGCTCAAAAACACTGATCTTCTAGCACTAACTATGCTGGCTAGTAGACCAAGAAGTTTATAGATTTGATCCATATAGACATTAGCCACTTTAGTGGCTGAATAAAGGTGAGCTAGTGCTGTAAAATAAGCATACTTACTAAACTTGTTCTTAAGGTTTTCATATATGATTTGCCTTTAGAGTTTCATTTTAGACTCTTGGAATGGAAACCTCATAGTGGTAATGTTTGGCCAGCTAAATTGCATGTATATTATAGTGGACTAAGCTTGCAACATAATATTGAAACTACGGTAGTTGAGAAATTTTCTGAAGAAACTTTTGTTGAGTAAGATTCAATCATTCAATTTAAGTTTTTTAGTTTAAAATAAAACACTTTACCAGTTCAATTACCTGGTCCATATAACATGTAGAATTTTTGTTATTTTTATACATTAGGGTTTTTTAGTCATTACATGAAAAATAATAGCAAACTTATAAATACTTAGATCTTTTTTATTGACTTTTTTTTATGTGATGTAAAATATTATGAACATATGAAGTTCAAGACATTTTCTATAATATTTGAGACTGTGGAGATAAAGTATATAATAGAGAAAACTATAAGATGCTCAGGCTAATTTTCTCTAGCAATTTTTATACTTACATGTCTTTGTTGGAAAATTTAAGAATTGAAATTTTTTTACAATGATATTTTAGGAATAAAAAATAAAAAATATTATAATTGAAAACGTGTCCTTTATATACCTTCTATTTTGAAAATATATAAGTTTACTTCAAATTTATCTTAAAAATAAATTTATTTTTATATTTTTATCTCTACCTTTCAATCAAGCATATATTTGTTTTTATTTTCTCCATCTAACTACCTTAAATTTATACTTGATATCACTATTTATCCCAGAACATAGGTGTGGTGAACTTAATTTTCATATGAAAATGCATTAAATTCTATGGATGGAAATTAGATGGGTTCGAGTTTGTACTCCTTCCATCCTAACTCTATATCTAGGGTTGTACTTCTTTCATCCTTATCCTATATTTATGGGCCTTAGGCTAGGAGAAAAAATATATTTTTCACGTCATATGTGAGAATTCTTTATTAATAAATATCTTGTTTGTTTATATATATATATATACACACACACACACATGTAAAAAAGAAATATTAAGTCTTCATAAAAATTGAATTTTATCATAACTTTGATACATTGTTAAATAAGATAATCAAAAGATAAAATCAACAATAGATTTATTTTAATAGATTAATTATTACTTTTTATTAATTATTTGAATCCCCTAGAAAAG
>Ga0325410_1009184_pt1 | contig 10599 bp, 7 predicted proteins | sample PopdelMetagenome_16_FD_206182 | JGI IMG/M metagenome (GOLD analysis project Ga0325410, IMG submission 206182) | Populus deltoides microbial communities from Bellville, Georgia, United States - Xylem-PdIQD-R3 | ecosystem: Host-associated > Plants > Phyllosphere > Stem > Wood/Secondary xylem...
TCACCTCAAAAATATTTCAATATCATACAATTTAAATCTCACTTGATTGTTATAGTTTTAAGAGTCCACGCATCCATTTGATAAAAAATATATTGACAGGTTTAATTGTAAAAATTCTTATACACATATTTATTATGTTATCATCTCCTAAGCAATATTTGGATACATAATGACATGATAACCAAGATACAAATTGTTTTTCGGGGTCATATTATTAGGAAAAATGGTGTTAGGTGTTTGTAGAAATTGAAGATGTAACAAATATAGATATTGATTTGATTAATTTTGATATGAAAAATATTAATAAGATGTTAGCTCACTTTGTTCATTGTAGAGATGGGACCTTGTGTATTTGGACTTGTGTTGTTGTTGAAAAATGATAAACATGTTATTAAAATTATAGAAATACAGAGGGCTTACGAGTTGACTATTATAAAGATATTTGTTGAGTACAATTTAGAAACTTATAGCTCAAAACCTATTGAAGAAGGATTTGTTGGATTGAATGCAAATAATGGCATTGCACTACCCCAAAAGGTAGAATATGAATCATGTAAGGTTATTAATGGTTATGGTGGATGCTAATAGTGGTGTGTTGTTGAGATTGAGGTTGGTTGTAATGAAGTATAACAACACTTTATAGATAATGAAGATGATGACACTAAAGGCTTCAAGGTTAATGAACCTGTACAAAATACTTTTATGGATGGTGAAGTGCCTGACTATAGAGATATTAAAGATTTTAAAATTGGTTATACCCTTTTAACTTGTTTTATTGCATCCTAACCATTTATTTATCATATCAGAATTGCAAAACCATTATCTTCCTCTTTTTTATATAGAACTCTTACTTCAAGAAAGATGTTCCTTTTTCCATTATATCTTTATCTAAAAAGGTTTTTTCTTTATAATCATCATCATCATTTGTAAGGTTGTTTTCTTCCTTGATTTATATGTCATCATTCATGAAGAAATAAAATGAAGCCAATTTAGACTCTTAAAGGGTGGTTTTTCTTGTTAATAGGACTATACTATTATTTTAAAGTTTGTTGCATTATTTAGTTGCTAACCCTCTTATAATGGGTTGTAGTTTTTGTAGTTTTTTTTTCTCAATTAGGGTGACTTCTCCATTCTTCTGGTTGTAATGTCTCCTTTTTATTCCTCTTGATCAAATAGGGCTATTTTATGATCTTGTTGCTTAGATGACATGGCTTTAAGTCGTTATTGTATTGCTCATTTTCTTTTTTCTTATTCTCTAGCTATTGGTTTAGTACGTTGGATAACTTTATCTTATCTATGCTCTGGGTTGATATTTGACTTGTATGGTTAGACTTTACCTTCATTTTTTTAGCTTGTGATCAATCACTTTATTCAGATTTTCTTACCATCTTTATGATGGTTTACACACACACACACACACACACATACACACACACACCTCTTAAGCTGTTCAAGATCTAAAAAGACCTTTTTAGTGGATGAAGATGTTTGGATTATATTCGTTCTCACCCTTTCATTCAAGGTTTTTTTTTATATATAGAATTAGTCAGTCCTTGGTATAAATTGATTATTACATGGTATTATTACCTATTTTAGAGAAAGATTAGGCTAAATTTTGTTTAACATTAATCATGTGTATGGATGATTTTTTACACCACATGTTAGCAATTTGATAGGTTATTGTCACTATTGATTATTGACCAAAGAACTAGTATTATATAATCCTAAAACATGTTCTCTTGGTATGGTGTATGATCTAACTTCATCCTTCTATACCTGTTTGTTCGATATTAGATCCTTATTAATTGGATTTTAGTTAGTTATCCTTATTACCACTTTCTTTCCACATACATGATATGTTGGCAATTGCTTTCTAATTTGCCATCTTCATCATTAAGTTTGGATGACTTTTGTTATGGTTAATATTTATGTCATTTATTATCAATAAGACTTTCAGGTCTAAAGGTCTTAAACTTTCATTACTTAATCTTTTCAACTTTTTCTCAAAAGTCTTCTCTTTTAGGTATAATTGTATAATAAGTGGGAAATTTGTACACTTCATATAGAGGTTTTTTTTTATGATTTTCTTATTCTTTTTTTTTACCTTATTAATGTTCAATATACCTCTTATTATAACAATATTAGGGTCGCATCCTTTGTTTTGGTTGATTAAACATGATTTGTTATATTTATCCTTTACCAAGATCTCGTTTTTTTAGGAGTAGGTACTACTATAGTTACCTTAAGAAATGAGTTATTATCCACCTTCATCTTCTTGTCTAAAAATTGAATACAATCATCTTTCAAAACCTTCTAAATTTGATCTCTAAAGATGACACAATTGTTAGTAGCATATGACTATCAGTGATGCCATTTACAATATTTATACTCTTTTGTTTGCTTAGTTGTAAGGATTGCATGATTTCACAAGAGTTTGATTTATCATCTCTACATCAATTGGTCAGATATCACTTTGACTTTCTTGATGTTAAATGAGTATTTTAAATTTTATTTGTCACTTTGGTCACTTTATTTTTTTACCATTAGGCTCATTAGCGTCTTTAGAATTTTTTAATGCAGTGATCTCCAATAATTTCCCCCCTTTTTAAGCTATGTAAATGTTATTAGTTGTTGTTGAACTTCTTTAAACTCCTCATTGGAGTTTAAATTGGTCATTTAATGGGTTATTGTGACATTGTTTAAGTAACAAATGGGTATGTTCCTTTAAATAGCCTTTTATATGATCATTTACCTAACATTTTTTCATGTTAAGAAGTGTCATCTATAAGGATATAAATATTTGAATACTTGATCTCGATGTAATTTTTTTCCACTACATCCTTTCTAAATTTAACTTAATGCACTCATACTCTGTTATGGATGCAATGCACTTGATTTTTAAAATCCTAAATGAAAGCATATCTTTCTATAGACTCCCTTGGATCTTCGATTATCATAGACTCTGTTATGGATGCAATGCACTTGATTTTTAAAATCCTAAATGAAAGCATATCTTTCTATGGACTCCCCTGGATCTTTGACTATCATAGACTCTGTTATGGATGCAATGCACTTGATTTTCAAAATTCTAAATGAAAACATATCTTTCTATGGACTCCCATGGATTTTGGATTATCATAGCTAAGTCAACCAATGTTACATCTAGTTCAATTCTGTAAAACTCTTGTGAAATAAGCCTCAATTTCTTCCTAACTATTGATGGAGTTTGGTGACAGTATAGAAAACCAATGAAAGGCAATCTTCATTGATGATAAAACAAATAGCCCTTGTTTTATGAAAAGATTAGCAATAAGGTCGTTGCACTAATCAATAAGCTTAGAAATATGTTATTTTATTGATTTATTATCCTTTTTAAAACAATTTTTTGAAGTAAACTACCTTGATTCCTCTAGGAATTGGATGCAACTTGTTAATACATTCAGGATATGGATAATTATGTTCAAATTTGGTAGTATGTTCAATATCTAACCTCATTTCTCTTAAGTGTTGGTCTAATTCAATCCTATTAGTTTTTTACCTTGATGGTTGATTAATAACGAGTCCTTATAATATAGAAAGATTGAGATTGTCATACTAAAAGTCAGCTTATAGGACACTAAATTGTCCAAATACATGTTAATCATTACCATGATGGAAGTCAGTTTGTGGGGCATTAAATTGCCCGAGTATAAGTTGATTTGGTCGTCGATAAAATGGTTGAACCATGTAATTTCCATGAGATTACTATACATTTGTGAGGTAAGTGGTACCTCGTGAGAAATCATATCTAAATTAGGTTGAGCTTGCTTTAGTGCATGTTTTGTGGGCATGTGATATCCAAGATATTGTTGAGAACTTCCAGACATTCTTATTATAGTCCTTGTTATTGAAATATATCCTAGGATTTTCCTTAGCAAACTAGCTAAAATGAGTGCTTGATCGACTATGTTTGAGCTTGTTATGGATTTAATTGAGTTAATCGATCATGACTTGTATGGTATTGTTGACTACCATAATATTATTATGATATGTTACGTTAGTTGTATTTTTCATTTCTAGCTGGATAACCTTTAAATCAACATTAAATAGATATAAGTTCTAATAAAAGGACATACCTTTAGAAGGAGCCACCACTTGTTGACTAGATTTTGGCCAAATTGGTTGTCACCATTTGATATCATGCTACCAAGTTCCAAAAAAAGAAAAATCATGAGGATGTGCAAGAGGTATAAAAACACTATTGTACCCATTAGTAATGGGTCAATGTGATGGTGCTTGGAAAGATTGTAGTATTGTGTACTACATGGGGACTCTATAATTCTATCTAGTTGTAGTTCCTTATTGATGTAGGGATTAGATGATGAAGATCCATCATATCATAAGCTTGAAGGAGGATGCTCTATCAACCTTTGTGTTTGTAAGTTGTTTCTTAACCATGTTGTACTCAATATCTACTCATTTATTACCTTTAATTAATATAACATGTAGTTAGCATCAAAACATTACCTATATAAGATTGTTTGGTGATCTCAAGTTTAAAGATCATTTGCACAACTATCACGTGAATCTTTTAATAGACAAAAGTAAATTTCCTATATAGAATCATTATGTGAGTCAGTTTAGTGTACATGTTACTTAACAAGCACCTACGTGTTAGATCAAAGTATTTCAAATGTCTTAACTTATAAGAATAACTCAATTCTTTCATAAAAAAATATAATATGTATTAATTTTAATAGTTCTAATTAATATTTAATTTTAATAGAGCATCTATTATAACCATTTAAAAACAAAACTTTGATACAATAAAAATTCTCATAATTATAACTATTTTATAATTTTATTTGTAAAATATTTTTTCTTCAATAATTTTATCTTTACTTTAAACTTATTAATTAAACAAAATAAATACTTATTAATTAAACAAAATAAATAGGGAAGATAAAATAATCCCTTGAACCAGAGAGACCATGGTTTGCACTTTCAAATAACTACTTTAGTTTGGAGTATTGGACGAACAAATGGATGTTATGTGTCGAGAGGGACCATGGTTGCACTTTAATAATGTCAAGGCTCTGCTCTGAACCCATGAAACCAATTCTCCCTCTGCGTTCAATAACCAAGAGATTAACCATGGATCCTACTACTTATATCCTGTTAATCTTGTGTGCTTAAAGGCTTATAGAGCCTTGGTCCCTGCACTCAAGTATATTCTCATACCCATGCAAAACAATACAAGAATTTAAGTAATAATCTATGTGGGCTGATAAATAAGAAAAGCGTATCAGGCATAGAAAATATCATGCATGTATGCACTTAATTCTGTGTATATATCATGCATATATACACTTAATTCTGTGTATTTTGCCTTGCCCCCCTCGCACGCCTTTGCCATTCCATTGACACCATAACTCTCTCTACAACCACACTTCCTCTTAAACATCACACTTGCCCTTTTCCCTATAGATTGTGGTGCTCCCAAGACTAAAATCATGCCCTGTTCAGATTGCAACACACCCCATCCTTTAGCATCGAAAACACCTAGTTATACCACCCTCTACCTATGCTTAACTCTTCACCCACTACATCACCAGACACCATCTATCAAGATTGTCTGCTTCTCGTCCTCTGCTCTCTCTATTGCATTCTTGCTCTACTACGCCATCACTCATACACAACACTGCTCACTGTTCCAACTCTGAAAGACTACGTTTCTATAATTGTAAACGTACATGAAGACCATGAATCCCACAAGGAAAACAGGGCAGCCATGAGCTGATTGAACTTCCTTAAACTGCACGTTATTTCACTAAGAAAATGTAGTGGTACACTGGACGCGTGTGTTTTTTCGTTTAAATGTAGATGAAGGGAAGAGGCCATAAACTGCAGAAACACTGCTCCATCTGAACATAATCAATTAAGATTATTCTGTTAAACACTGCACAATGGAACCGAAATGAATCCAATTAAGTTCATTCCCAAGAAGGTGCTTGCAGAATTAAAGAGTCTGCAGAAGATACAAATTTCCCTTTCCGTCTGGCTTAAGTAAATTGCATGACCTAAACAAGGGCATCCTCCACATCTTGAAAACTCAGATTCAACGTTTGTAGCTTGAAACCTGAACTCTGTACCAGCTCAACCAAACTAGAAGCCACCCCTGTAGCTTGAACAGTAGTCTGTTTCGTCAACTGAATAAAAGTAACGACAAAAAAACATAACAAAATGAAAGTCATTATCTGCTTCAGATTTAACTATTAATATATCAAAACTGATTCTAGAATTTAAGTACAATTCAATTAGTAGACAAAACCCATAAAACAGATCTGGTAAACAATTACGCATTAAAAACACCTTCCATTTATGTAAGGGATCCAAAATAAAAAGTTTGACAATTGCTTTAGAAGATTCCGCATGAAAAAGGTCCACAAGATTAATGAATGTGAGTGAATATCTTTCCAGATGCTGCCATTGCAATCATAACACTGGCAGATGCCTCAAAAGTTCTAACCAAAAGATAAATAATATGCCAATATCTGAAATACACTGCAATTTCTACGATAAGATATGTAAAACACCATTCATACACACCTCGACACTTGCAATGCCCTCAAGGACTCGAACCTTTAAATCTGTAACACCCTCAGTTCCCTAAACAAGAAAAGTCAAAAGAAAAAAGTTAAGAACAAGCATGACAATAAGTGTGCTCTCTCATCCATAATTTGACACATCACAGAAAGCGAATCATATAACTAGCTAACAGATATGATCACTGTAGAAACCTACTTGCCTCTGAGAAAATGGATGGGCCCATCCTGATAATTTGCTTACTACTTCATAATAATTCAAGCTTCACACATACTAACAATAGCATATCTACACATACCACCCCTTATCTTTTTTACTTTTATTCTTTTTGGCAATTTTTAGAAATTCTAGTAGACGCCACCATATACAATGTCAACAGAAAAAGAGTACCAGTAACTTATTCCAAAAAATCAAGAATCAAGGAGGAAAAGGTTATTGGTTCTTTTTTTAAAAAATCCACCATCATTGTTTGCCCTTTGATCCTTTCATGAGCTAATATGCAAATGCCAGCTTTTAACCCCCCCATGTACAATAATATCATTGGTTTTGGATAGTATTTCAGCAACCAAACTCAGAAAGGGATCCCTTACCCCTTCCTTAATTCGCTCGTATCAAATGTGAGCTGGATTGTAATTCCAGTTTACGTGAGGCAAATGCTAAATGAGTTTACTAACTAAACTAGCTGGCACGAAAATGGATTTCCGTATTGATTCATTTGAAAAACTTGCTTCTCACTTCTTTCAAACAATTTAAGCTTCACACAAGATCAATCTTTATGCATTCCTTCTCGTTGTTCTTTGGTTGTTTGTCAATTCCTAGGAAGGCCAGCTTCAAACTGCCATCATATACAACCCCAACAGAAAGAGAACACAGATAAATTTCTTACATAAGTTCAAGTGTAAGAGGAAAACTCAGCATTTTCTTTTCTTTTCTGCTTACATCTTTCCTATATACACGGACTGCCAATGTTTTTCCTTTGATCCTTTAACAAGCCAATTCCACAAACCCAGGATTTCAACTACCAAATTTAAAATGTCAATAATTGGCACAATACATTCAATTAGTATATTTTTTTATGAGCCACTTACCAGTATTTCTGATAAGTTGAATCATTCTGTTGGATATAAAGAATTCCTTCCCTACCTACCAACAACCCTCAACTATCTTCATATCACCTTAATCACCTTAACGCATAAAACTTCATCAAGAACCACGTGCATATACAGTTATCGATAGAGGAAAGAACCAGTGCTTTTAGTTTCTCCTTACAAATGATGGCTAATGACTTTCATTCTGTAGATGAACTAAAATAGCATATTTGCATTGTAAACAAATTGATCGTCTCACATCAAACCGAAAGCAGCAACAGGGAAAAAAAGAAGAAGTGGGAGGAGTAAACCATATGTACCTCTAAGGCATTAGTCACTTTAGGAATGGCCGTTTCATTCATTGTTCCCTCTGCCTTGAGATATGGAAAATCAATCATGTCATACATTGAGTGATGCAGGTAAGGTACAAATAATCCTAAAGATAAATACAAATGGAATAGTAATAAAGTGAGTCCCCAACTACATTTCAAGAAACATGGGAACTAATTGGTTAAAAACCCATCCCGTAACTCATTTCAAAACCTAGCACTGACAAAAGAAAATGCTAAATAAGGAGGAAGCATCCATTGCATTCCCTCTCTGGTCTCCATTGCATTGCATTGCATAGATCACACTCTAACTTACTCTGCCTAAGGAAAACTTGTGTGGTTAAACAGCTTTAATTAGAAAAAAGAAAACACAACCACGCTATTTGTTTCATTGAATTTGCAGGAAAGAACAAAACTTTCATAAGGTGTATAAACTTGCCAGTCAAAATGAATATTTCTAATGGGTTCCTAATACATTTATCTACATCTATAAATGAAAAGCATCGAGAAAAAAAACACTAAAATAACAGAAAGAGAAGCAAGATTACCTGGAAATACATGGTGAGAGTGTCAGAGGGAGAGACAGGGACAGACACAGTCTGTTGTTCAGATTGTTCTGGTACATCTTGTTGTTCTTCTTCTTCTGGGATTTGAGTCTCCTCTTCAAGTGACCTTAATCTTCTAAGCCCATGGGAATAGAAATCATTGGCCTTTTTCAGTGCCAAGTGCTTGAAAGAAATGGGAAATCCATGGAAACGGGTTGTGATACGACGGGTGAAAAGAGGAGATGGAGTTCTGGTGGCGTTGGGAGTGCAAACTGAGTGTAGAGCTGAGAAAGTTGAGACCGTAGTAGTCATTTTGTAGTTTAGATAAGAGATAGAAGAGAGACAGAGAGGTTGCTGTAGCTGTTGCTATGGCTAAGAGGTCCTCTCCTTAGTTTTTTAAGCTTCAACTCTCACAGCCTATCCATTTTCAAATCTCAGCCGCTTAAGAAAGAGAAAAGCTCCTAATCTGTTTTTTTTTTTAAGGTTTATTCATTTTTACCCCCATAACTTATAATTTTTTTGTCGCCTTATTATTAATATGGGATTTAATTTAATTTTACATTTTATCAATTTTTATCTAAATATTTATCCTCTATCATTAAATAAACTATTTGTATAATTGTATTTTTAACTAATTCACTTTAAAATCCATTTGGATTTTCAATTTTTGTTATTTTATTATTTTGTTGATTAAATATTATTAAAATATCATAATGAATTTTTATTTGTATTTTCATTTCTTGGTTAAATTTTATATTTATCTTACAATAAATAATGTGAAAACGTTTATTCGAGAGTTAGTTAAAAAAAAAAGAAGGAAAACTGAAGTTTACAAGATATAAAAGCATTTTTCGTTAGTTTTTTTTTTTTTTTAATGAGGTTGGATGAAAGGAATTTTATCAATAAAATGGTTAAACATTAAAAGGTGATCCATGAAAACAAACTTTTGAAAAGAAATCGGGTAATAAATGGACAATATTATCCTGTTATACTAAATAAACTTGGAAAAGTATGTATAGTTTCATTTTTCATGTGAATATACTCCCTTTTTCTGCTCCAATTTTTTTATAAGTTAGTCATAAATTTTTTAAATCCGTTAACTCGATAAAATTATATATTTTAATCTTTTTATTTTAAAAATTAGGTGTTTCAATCAAAAATTTTATTTTATTCATCTTTAAACTCCTAATTTGAGGGGAAAAAACAAGAAAAAAAAGAGAAAAAATCATTTATTGTCCATATTCTGACAACAAAAAAAATACTCATTCTTCATGTTAATGAGTTTTAATTCATTAAGATGTTTTTTTACCCTTCATCTTGTAAAAAAAAAATCGAGTTGAGATAGAAATTGTTTTTGTTTATTTTTGTGTTTTTAAACCAATTTAAAGGTGTTTTAGATTGAGAAATTGGTTTATTGGCATTCTAAAAGTGTTTTTGGGTGATGAAAAACGAATTTTTTGGATCTTAAAATTCAAACATTGATTTTCTAGTCACCAGTGATGACTTGAAAATATTATAGATAACGTGTCATCTACTCCATATAAAAAACAGGCTAGTTACGTGTACCTAAGTTTTTAAGCTCAGATGAGCCTAATCTCTTAGGTGGTTAATCAAATACCTAGGTCTATTATCTTTTTATTTTTGTTTTTCTTTAATCTATGATTATTTTTGCAAACATTTTATTTAATACCATTATATATATATATATATATATATATATATATATATATATATATGTGGATTGGAAAAGAGATGGGTTTATGTAAAGGTTATCCCCAACTTGCATGATAGATGATTTTAGATAATGCATGAAAAGTATGTGAGTTATGAGTGGTTTGGATGTAATTGAAGTGTTTGAATTTGATAGAATTTATAATGTCTAGAATGGTGACATGATAGGATTAAAGTTTTGCTAAATCTCATGGTTTGTAATGCTAATTTGAAGGAAAGAGTTTTGAAACATTATCATAATAAAATCCATCTTCCATAGAAACAATATTTTGGAATTGGGTTTCGAATATATATATATATATATATATATATATATATATA